>Ga0210025_1000018_pt1 | contig 291810 bp, 261 predicted proteins | sample CryGeyme20150102_FD_183989 | JGI IMG/M metagenome (GOLD analysis project Ga0210025, IMG submission 183989) | Groundwater microbial communities from Crystal Geyser aquifers in Utah, USA - Crystal Geyser metaG 2015-0102 (SPAdes) (version 2) | ecosystem: Environmental > Aquatic > Deep subsurface...
TCGTTTCGGGACCACTACAAAAACCAAAAGTGCATTTTGAAGCGCCGCCATCTGCCGAGATGCACGCGGAAATGACCACGTTTTTGGAGTGGTATAAGTCAACTACCCTGCCGCCATTGACCAAAGCCGGTCTGACACATCTCTACTTTGTCTGCATCCATCCCTTTGAAGACGGTAACGGTCGGATAGCGCGAGCGTTAAGCGAGAAGGCGCTTGCTCAGGCGCTCGGGCAACCAAGCTTACTCGCATTGTCGCGGCAAATCGAAAAACAGCGCAAGCAATATTATGACGCGCTTGAAGCTAACAACAAATCGATGGAAATTACGGACTGGTTGGTTTGGTTTGCCGAAACAGCCCTTACAGCCCAAGCCTATTCGATCTCTTTGATCGATCACTTGATCGCTAAAACTAAAATGTTCGACCGACTAAGAGGTCAATTAAACCCTCGGCAGGAAAAAGCCTTGATTCGAGTATTTGAGGCGGGGCCAGAGGGTTTTATCGGTGGATTGAGCGCCAAAAATTACATGTCTATTACAGATACCGTCCCGGCCACGGCTCGTCGAGATCTAGCAGACCTCGTAACTAAAGGGGCTTTAACTCGCACCGGTGAACGAAAAGGCACTCGTTACCACTTGTCCATTTAGCAAAGTTAGACCTTCTGGTTTATGGCTTACGATAAATCTACCTCTAGCCCAGTCCTGAACTGGGTCTCAAAGGTGTTCCATCCAGAAACCAGCTGCCCAGCCAAAAATTCTCTTAAGACCTTCAATCCTAAGAACTGTTTTTATTCACCCAAACTAAACAATTAGTTCCCTGCCTCCAAAACTTTGTAAATCGCAATAGCCACCTCCGCTCGCGTTAGATTTTGTGATGGTTCAAGCCGGTCACCTCGACCTGGTAACAGATCATACTTAGTGGCGACTCCAACAAAAGGCGCATACCAAGCGTTAACTTCTACGTCGGTGAATTGATGTGGAAGATTTTCCTCAAGTGAGAACACTTTGGTGATAAGTTTTAGGAATTCAACGGTATTAACGCTTTGTGCTGGTCGGAAAGTTCTGTCAGGATAGCCTTCAAGAATCCCTCTATTTTGGGCTTCAACAATAAAAGGGGTAAACCAAGCGCTTTGGGGTACATCAGAAAATTTGGCTTGGTAATTGGTGATTGGCGCGACCGTAACTTGTTTGGCCAGGAGTAAAAATTTTGCGACTTCGGCCCGATTGACGGAGTGGATCCCTTTAAATTCACCATCGGGGTAACCTTCAATAATGCCTTTTTCTTTTAAAGAAGTGGCCGCAATATCTTCAAGGGTATAAGCATGAGTATCTGGAAAGCCAGCTGCATTAGAGGCGGCGTTCGTGTTTGTTTGCGCTTTAAGTTCTCCTTCAATTAAGGCTCTAATTTTGGCACTGACCGGTTTAGTTTTGTATTCGTCAAATTCACCAATTAGAGAAGAAGGCGAAATAATAGCTTGAGACTTAGCCGTGCTATTGTCTGGAGTAGCGAAGTTAGCTAAAACATAGTTATTAGACCGGTCTGAATCGGGTAGTTGTTGTTTTGGGTCGAGCAAAACGGCAACTTGATGCGTTTGGTTCCGAGGAAGGCTATAGTTGACCTTCATGTTGTAGCACTCTTGAGGCTTAAGGTTCCCAATATTTTGAATTTCGGTCACGTTCCAAACGCCTTCTCGCATGATCCGTATATGAACCCGTGGGTTAGCATTTGGGGTTTTACCGTTATTACAAACATTACTTTGAACGTACCCGGTGGCGCCTTGGTATTGATAGCTCACCGATTTAACAGATAGATCGGCAGAGGCCTGAGCCGTAGCGAATAGCAAAATGGCCAAGGCTGTGTGAGTAAATTTCATGAGTAGGTCGAAAAAATTATAGATCCACGCTTGTTATACACAACCGAGTGAGAATAAGCAGTCGATCAATGAATTATAGCTTCTATTCAATTTAGTTGTATGGCTTTATGTAAAAACAATTTAAGTCTCTATAGCTCATGGTGATAAGAAGCGAAGCCAGCAAACTCTATCGCGCTACAGCGTGGGGATGACTTAGGGAGACGTTTTTAAAATCAGCTAAGGCCGTGAAGCTAAAAAACAAAGCCCCATAATCTGAACCGAATAAATTTCATAACTGGCACGATAGTTTTTTTTGATTTTTAAGGCTAAAGCGTTAATTAACCACTGACTTTAACTTCAAAACCACCCCAAGACATACGCTCCATTTCAAAAGGCGACTCCATATCTGAGTAGAGTTCTTCCATTTCAATCATAACTTTAGCATTCACTTCGTCCCGGTGCGCTTTCGATTTATAACCAATGTAAGAAAACCACACCGTTTCGTTGGCTTTTAGATTTGTCAGTTTCGAGAAACCGAGCATCCCCATCTCTTCAGCGGCAACAATATCATCCCCAATGCATTCTTTATAGTCCAAGGCCCCATGCTTCATCCAGACCTGAGCCCCAACTTCAGCCATTTCTAAATAAGCTTTTTCTTTATTTGTTGGAACCACCATCACAAACCCATCCACGTAACCGACTTTTTCATGGTTCATTTTAATGAGGCATAGGTACTAAAAAACAAGCCACTTCCCAAATATGACCGTTTATATCCCTAAAACTTTTGCCATACATAAAAGCTTCAGATTCAGGATTTGGCTTTGTCATATCCAGCGCACCTGCACTGATAGCTTTACTAAAAATATCATCAACTTCCGCTTGAGTATCAAACTCCAAGCAAATAGTTTTGTTATTACATGTCGACTCTGGTTTGTGATCAATAAATGCCTCTAAGCGAGCATCCTCAAGCAACATAACAAAAGTGTTTTCATTTATTTGTGCGTTAGTCGTATCATCACTAGCGTAAGTGGGATTTTTAGGCATCCCCAAGGCGGCAAAAAATTTATCGGTGGCGGCCACATTTCTGATCGCCAAATTTAGGTAGGTGTTTTTCATGTCGATAATATTAAAACAACTCCTTTAAATTATCAAAATAGTTGGAACGATTCAGACTAAAAAAATCTGATTCCTCATCAAGGTAAAGACTTTAAAGGGCTTAGTTACAGAACTAAGCCCCATTAAGAATAAAATATAAATTGCCGCTTACTTAAACTTTCAAATAATTAGAAACCTTATTTACTGATTCTTCATAAAATCACTCATAGAAATTGAAGCCTCTCCTATCCGGATCTTAATAACGTTCAAATCTTTCGTATTACTAATTCTTGAAGGTGCCAAATGTGACGTATCTCTAGATCGGTCGACCACTGGTTTGCCTTTATAATATTCGCGCTGCAGCAGATGAGATTTCACTTGATCCTCCATTAAAGATATAGAATTTGATTCAGCTGGAGCCGATTTTAGAAAGCTCTCTGTGTCTTTTCTAGGCGTCACTTGGAATCGTTCTTTGGCCTGATCGAGCGATAATCGCCAAGGATAATAATTCTTGGGTGTTTCAAGTAAGTTTTTAGGACTTGAAGAAAGGAATACTTCTGGCGTGGGGATCTCACGACCTGTTGAAAGTCTGCCAGTTCCAAACCGAACGATGTTCTGAAACCTATAAGGAAACCGATCAAGACCAATTTTTCCGGCAACATAGCCCGCAAACATGTTATCACCCCATCGATCTGTCGCGTACAAGGTTTCACTCGGAAGTCCTTGATTAATCTTTGCGACCTGAGCGGTTGATTCCGCATATTTCTCGTTGAAATTATGTTTATCAACTCCAACATGAGATTCCCCATTGTAATCACTTCTTTTCATCCCTCTCCATCTAAAATTTGAAGAACCGTTACTTGAAGTAACTTTTTTGGTTTGGCTATTGGCGTTTAGCTCATTACCAAAGAGTCCAAAAATAGAGAACTTATTGGTTTCACAAGTTACTTCTCTTTTGGCGGTGTTTACCGCACAGTTTTCAAGAGTTTCCCACATTTGGTCGTGCCAACGATAAATTTTAAATGATGACTCGACGTGGTTCTGAGTATCAGCTGAGGTATAATTCATAGTTACTGTAATTGAGTTATCAAAGTCAGTAATCAATTGATCCACATCGGTCAAAGCTTTGAAATCGTAAATTGAACCAATTATTTGAAAATCTGCACTCGGTTTATTGGTAACGGTTAAAACTTCTTGATTAGACAATTTTTTCATTTGAAACTGAGCGGCATCAACTCCCAATTTGAAGTTTGCGGGCACGTTTAGCTTAGCCCCTACCGTGTTTTCGACTAATGAGACTGTACCCCCATTATCTTTATCAAAATCATCTCGATTTTTAGATTCAATTCGAGATCCTCCCACACATCCTTGGGTGGTTAATTCTTCATCATTACCATTAATCATGTTTCCAGATTTAAGCAATCTGACGCGATAATTATAGGTCGTACAATCCAGTAATTCTAAGTTCGCTTCGCCACTAGCGTCATCTTCCGAATGTCCATAAGAGACATTAATCCCATAATCAAGATACGATGAATCGGCATCATCTTCATCCCACGAAATTTTAACTTTATCCGGATCTTCAACCACTGGAGTAGTCGTAGTCAGATTTCTAATAACTGGGGCGACAAAATTCACCGTAATATCAATATCTTTTTCAAACGTCGCTCCGTTTTGGTCACTCACTTGCACTCTTACTGTTTGACTAGGAGATACTAACGCACTCTGGTTAGCCACTCGCAATTCATTTCCATTTACCAGGTGATAAGCGCCATTAGCATCGTTTAAGAGCGTGAAAGTATGGGTATCGGTCAGATCTAAATCAACCGCTGAAAGATCCCCTATTAAAGTGTTATTAACCGCTCGATCATCAATGACTTGAGGATCATTTAACAAAACATCACTTGGCGTATTATTGGCCGGGCCAACACTTATCGTAAAATCTTTTTCAACAAACAAGCCTCGTAAATCAGTACTTCTCACTCGGATAGTGTGATCGCCTTCTGTTAAGAGAGTACTGTTGGCCACTTTTAGAACTCCATTTTCAACGGTAAAACGACCACCACCATTATTGATTAAACTATAATCAAATATTTCACTCGTGTTCTCATCCACAGAACTGAAATCTCCAATAGCGGTTCCGTTTGGTGAACCAGCTGTAGTAGTAACAACCGACAAATTAACATTCGTTGGGGCCACATTTGGTTCTGAAACCACTAAGGTTACCGTTGATAAAGAGGAAGTTCCATCGTTATCAGTAACGGTATAGGTAAAGGTATCTGTACCAGTCCAATCTGCCTCAGGGCTGTAAGTAAAAGAACCATTGTTTACGTTCAAATTTAACAAACCATGAGCGACATCATCGACTAGATTAGCCGTAAAAGAATCTAAATTAGGATCGTAATCATTTGCAAAAACACCATTAGCACTCGTTGTAGAAAGACTTGAATTTACATCCATTCCATAAGAATCATTGGCCACAACCGGAACTACTTCAATTATCGAACCTGGGGCAGACTGTACATTTCCATATAAAGCGCCTCCTTGAGACTCATTATAGAAACCAAATTTACCAGCCGGAAATGTTCCCGCTACATTGAAAATTTCTTCTCCATCAATAGAAACTTTAATTCGATCTTCTAAATAAAGGATTCTAAAGTCATAGCTGACACCATGCTGCCATCCCTTCGAAGTATCATTGCTTACATCGGAAGCCAAATGCGTCACGGCGCCGTTTTCCATTTTCCATAACTCTTTTCCGTAACCAGATAATCCCCAACCGCCTTGATCCCAAGCAAATACATAATTGTTATTCGTATCTTGGTAACCGAGCGTGAAACCGATAAAATCATTGTCACCAACACCGGCTTGCACTTCAATAGTCCCTTGTATCGCAATATTTACAGCTTCAGACTCTGAACTTAAAAAATAAAATTTTCCACCATTATAAGTCTGTAAAACGGTTCGTCCTCCAGGTTGAACCTGCCAATCTGAACCAGAGGCTCCCTGGGCCGTCCAATTATTCAAATCTTCGTAAGTAAGAGATTGAGCCTGAACGGTCCCTATTAACATAAAGAGAAAACTTAAAACCGCAGTAGAACGGCTTAAAAATGAGTTTAGATTTAGGCATAAAAAATTCATTTCGAGGGGTTAAGTTAAAAAATATCATATAATTATACAACTTGTTTAAACAAAAGTCAACAAATGATTTACGTCAGAAAAAATCAAATTCCCCCATCCTTCCAAAACCGCTAAACTCAAATTCAAATTCTAAACCAAAACCATGAATCACGTGCGAAAAAATTGGGATATGTTACCGGACGAATCAAGAAAAACCGTTATAGATGAACTCAGACGCTTTTACCAAACCGAATTTGATGAAGACCTGGGCGTTATTCGAGCTGATTTACTGCTGGATAAATTTTTACAACTCACCGCCATTGAAATCTACAACGAAGGCGTAGATAGCACCGAACGACTGGTAGAAGATAAAATAGGCGATTTAAAAATGGAACTTTATATGTTGCGCAAATCCCCTTCTGACTAAGCAAAACCAACACCATCTTATCGAAAAAATTCTCTGTCCCTACTTTTAAAGTCTTGGCACTGATATATCAAAAATTTCTACTGGTTTCAATTTGATGACCCCATGCACTTTCCGTTCAGGATAATGCTGTTGAGCCCATTTCGAAATTTTTTCAAAGGCACCCCCAAACGATAAATATTCAGTTTCCGCTTTTAGTTGATATCCAATTAACCCACTCCAAAAGGTAAGGGCGACTTCATTTTCTGCCTGAAGATTCTGACGTGTTTTATTAAAAAAACAATCGACTAAATAGACTTCATCTTCAATGATTCTGACCGTGGAAACCGGTACCACATTCAACCCCGCCGGTCCCGTAGTAGCCAAAGCCTTAGCCTGTGCCGATAAAAGCACGTGAAGTATTGATTCGGAAAGTTTCATAGTAGATTAAAGATTATAATTAAAAAGCAGCCCGCATTAAGCCGTTAGTACTGGCGTATTAATTTGCGACTGTAATGTTTTCAAATCTAAAACGGGAATGTTATGGGTTTTCCCTAAAGCCAAGATTTCAGAAAAACTCGCCTTATAACCAACTTCATTAAGCACTTCGCAAATAACTACCGCTGGCGTTTTCCCCACCATTTGCGCGAGCGAGACCGTCGCTTCTGTGTGACCAAAACGCTTTTCTGGATCGAGCGCTTTTAAAGGAAAAGTATGCCCTGGCTTTACAAAATCAGTCGCTTGAGCGACCGGATTCGCCAAATGTTTAATGGTTGCCGCACGATCAAATGCAGATACGCCCGTAGAAATGCCAAACGCTAAATCCACCGATACACAAAAATTAGTACCATGATTATTCTGGTTATCTTCGCACATTAACGGTATTTTCAAGCGACTCAGTAAAGCTGAATCACAAGCCACACAAATAAGTCCTCGCGCTTGATGCAGTAAAAAATTGATTTTTTCTGGCGTCACAAACTCAGCCAAGCAACATAAATCGGCTTCATGTTCTCGTTCATGATCATGAATCAATACCCAACCACCGAAAGCAAAAATAGCTAAAGGATTCATCGGGTTCGAGGTGGTAAAGTCTCAAGCAAAGCAAGCGCGGTCTGAGCAAACTCATCCCCTAAACTAATTCTATCAGTGGCTTGCCCCGCATTATGGCAGGCCAGTACGCCCTGAACTACAGGCAGATCTAACTTTAAAGCTAAAGCCGTTAATCCCTGAGTGACCGATTGGGTCACTAGTTCGTAATGATCGGATTCCCCTTTAATAACACAACCTAAGGCGATCACCGCATCTATCTTTGGGTCGGCATAAACACATCGTTGTACCGCTATCGGAATTTCTACTGCCCCAGGAACTCGCACCAATTTGTAAGACATTTTATGGGACTCCAGAACGATTATAGCCGAAGCAATTAAACCTTCTATAACGTCATTTCCAGACTTATCAAATTGGGCTGCGACAATCAAAATCATATAACAATTGTTTATAAATGTTTCGCAATTTTAAGCGACGCAAACCAACCCAACAAGTATTTTCCAGCCTATTCGGTCGACCGAATAGCATTGGTTTTCAGTGCATTTTATCTACTGGCTGATTACTATCGAAAGCATGAAAGAAAGCGTTTACATTGATGTCGGGTCCTACATTCAAAAACACTATCTGCCCTATGAAGGAGATGGACTTTTTTTAGCCCCCGCCACCCACAGAACCAAAGACTTAAAAAAACAATTAGAAGCGCTGCAAACTGAAGAACGAAAACGGGGCGGCGTGTTAGACCTAGACGCCGAAACCCCCGCCACCATTACCAGTCATAAGCCAGGCTATTTAGATCAGGCCCAAGAAATCATTGTGGGCCTACAAGCAGATAGCCCTCTAAAACGAGCGATTAAGCCTAAAGGCGGTATTCGAATGGTAGATAATGCCTGTAGTAGCTATAACCAAAATTTAAATCCAGACGTTAAGTGGGCCTACGAAAACTTTGTCACTACGCATAACGATGGTGTATTTGGTCTGTATAAACACTGGGAAAAATTTCATACGCCAGACGGCAAACTACTCCGCTCTAAGAGTTTAATCACGGGATTGCCCGATAACTATGGCCGAGGCCGGATTATTGGCGACTACAGACGCGTAGCCTTATATGGCATCGACCAGCTGATTAAAGATAAACAAAAATATCTCGACGAAAAAATTTCGTTTCCTGATAGCAGTAACCTGCAACTACGGGAAGAAATAGGCTGGCAAATCCAGGCTTTGCAAGATCTTAAAACCATGGCCAAAAGTTACGGTTTTGATATTTCTGCCCCCGCCCAGAATTTCACCCAAGCCGTACAATGGTTATACTTTGGCTATTTAGCCGCGGTAAAAGAACAAGATGGCGCCGCTATGAGCCTTGGGCGTATTGACGCTTTTTTAGATATTTTTGCCGAGCAAGAGTTGCAATCTGGAACAATGACCGAAAGTGAAATTCAAGAAATTATTGATGATTTTGTAATCAAATTAAGACTGGTCAAACAGCTGCGAGTACCAGAATACAATGAAATTTTTGCTGGAGACCCCACCTGGATAACACTGGCTTTAGGCGGTATGGCGCAAGACGGGCGCACACTCGTGACCAAAACCACCTTTCGTTTTTTACACACTTTAAAAAACCTAGATACGTCACCAGAACCTAATTTAACGGTGTTGTGGTCGGAAAGGCTTCCAGAAAATTTTAAAGCTTATGTCAGCCAAGTAGCAATAGACACCTCGGCACTGCAGTTTGAAAACGACGACATTATGCGGCCAGAATTTAAAGATGACTACGCGATTGCCTGTTGTGTTTCGGCGATGAAAGTTGGTCAGCAAATGCAGTATTTTGGCGCTCGTTGTAATTTAGCCAAACTGTTACTGCTCATCCTAAATGAAGGTCGTGATGAATTAGACGGCTCGCCAATCATTCCTGATATGTCACCATTAAAAGATCAAAATCTCCTTAATTATGATGAAGTTTCAGCCCGACTATTTCAGTACATGGATTGGGTGGCCGAACGCTACGTTGGCACTATGAACTTAATTCATTATTCACACGACCGGTATTACTACGAAAATAGCCAAATGGCACTGCACGACACGGAAGTGGAACGCTTGATGGCCTTTGGAATTGCGGGTTTTTCGGTGTTAGTCGATAGCTTGTCCGCTATTAAACACGCCAAAGTGAAGCCAGTTCGTAACCAGGAAGGGTTAACCATAGATTTTAAAGTCACAGGTAATTTTCCTACTTATGGCACTGACGATGATCGCGTGGATGACATTGCGATCGAAGTGGTGAAAAAGTTTCACCAAGCCCTAAAAAAATATCCTACCTATCGAAACGCTCAACACACCTTATCAGTGCTCACCATTACCTCTAACGTTATGTATGGCAGCAAAACAGGAGCCACTCCTGATGGTCGGAAATCCGGTGAAGCCTTTGCCCCAGGCGCTAACCCCATGCACAACCGTGACCGCCTCGGGGCAATTGCTTCGCTCAACTCTGTGGCAAAACTACCGTATGAGTATTGTGCCGATGGCATTTCTAACACGTTCTCAATTACGCCTGAAGGACTCGGGAAAGATAACACACTTCGCGTCCAAAACTTAAAAGCCTTGCTTGATGGCTATTTCCAGCAAAAGGCGCACCATTTAAACGTCAATGTTCTGAACGAAGACACACTGCGTGACGCCATGAAGAAGCCCGAAACGTATTCGAACCTTACTATCAGAGTTTCAGGATATGCCGTTCGGTTTGTAAGTCTAAGTCTAAGTCAACAAGAAGAAGTTCTCTCACGCACCTTTCATGGCCAAACCTAAAAACATAAAGCTTCATGCCCTGGATCGAAACCATGTCACACAAGCAGGCCAAACGTTAGATACGGAAACGAGAGAGTCCGAACCAAGTGGCTATGTGCATTCTATTGAATCGATGGGGACCGTTGATGGTCCAGGCATAAGAACGGTTGTATTTTTAGCTGGTTGCCCCATGAAGTGTAAATACTGTCATAACGTGGATGTGACACAAACGGGCAACGGCACTCGGATGACCCCAGAACAATTAGCCAAAACAGTAAGTCGCAATAAATCCTACTTTCAGGCTTCCGGTGGGGGGGTTACTTTTAGCGGAGGAGACCCTGTGTTTCAAGCGCCCTTTTTACAAGCCTGCTTAGAATTCTGTAAAGAAGAAGAAATTCATACCGCCGTTGATACCTCACTTTATACAAGCATTGAAAACTTAAAGAAAATTGCCATTAACACCGATTTATTTCTGGTCAGTATTAAACAATTAAATTCAGAAGATCATAAAACTCTAACGGGAGTCCGTAACGAAATTATTCTAGAAAATCTGGCTTGGCTTTCTGGCCAAAACAAAGCGATCTGGATTCGCTACGTACTGATTCCAGGCTTAACAGATTCAGAAACCTATTTAACCAAATTTACCCAGTTACTTAAAGGCCATCATCTAAATATCATTGAGGTACTACCCTTTCACCAAACGGGGCAAGATAAATGGGCTTTAATTAGTACACCGTACGAATTTGGTCACGTAAAAATTCCAACCAAATCTGAAATTAAAACTGTCATAGATTTTTTTAAAACCGCCGGTTTTGATGTGCTGTGCAATTATAACTGAGATTTTCGGAGCTTCATACAGTGAGCCTTATGAGCACAACCTTGACACGATTCATCCGCCTCTGGATTAAGTTGAAAGTTTTTCCATTCGGCCCAAAAATCGACTTTTTTATTTTTAATATGATCTAAAAAATTATTAAACCGGCACATCTCTAAGGTGGTATCTAAATCTAAAATCGGTTCAATTTGGGCTCCTATAGCACGAGAATCTTCACAACAACGGCCCAAGACCTCACGAAAAAAAAACGCAAATATATATTGGTTCTGTTTAATTGGGGTCAATGTTTGTGTGCCTAATGGGGTTAACCATAAAAACTTATTTTGGTCTTCTTTAATATAACCTTTCTGCATTAAGCGCAGCACGCTCTCAAAACAGGTTGAAGGTCTTACCTTTAAATACTTGGCCACGTCCACTTGCCGCACTGAACCCTGCTGAGCCAAGGCTTCAATCACTTGCAAGTATTTAGTCGCGACAGGTGTAAGATTTTTGTTATTGCCCATTAACATAATTGTTCTTATTTATGATATTTTGGTCAAAAACAAAATGAGTGATTTAAAAATGGAACTCTATATGCTGCGCAAGTCCCCTGCTGACTAAAAACAAAACCGATAAATTAAAATCCAAATCTAAAGTAGTTTTTCATATGAAACCAAAAGCGTTTCATAAAAGGCTCTGGCTCAATCTCATCGACCTCAATTAACAGTTCTTGAGACAATCTAGGTTTAGAGATGTTTGAATTTTCAGCTTCAATCAATTCATCAACCACGAAAGATTCAGTAGTTATTAAGTCGGACACAGGCGCTTCTTCAACGGCAAACCGATTCCCCGGCTTCGCTAAATAAGCCTCTAAAACAGATTCTGGATTCGCTAAAGCGGCCTCAATTTCTTCCATGGGTATGACTCTAAAATCTTCCATGTTTTTTCTATAATCCATATCTTGAGGAAATTCTTTTAAAGGGCCTACGTATTCACTCACGCTCAAAACAATACCACTCCCAGCTCTAGTTTCAGATAAGTTTACATTAGGATCAACGAGTTTTCTTATTTCTATATATTTATTTATTTTATTACTAATGGCGGTTCTCTCAGGATTATACATTAAAGCAAAAACACTGGTAACAGGCGCCAAAGTCCAAACCGTGAACAAAAGCCAATTTTTAAAAATTTTCATTTTAAATAATTTTAACTTGGCGAGAACTATTACTCAATTTTAAATTAAGCTATGCTCAAACCAATCATGAAAAAATATTTAGCGGTTTTGGCATCGTTTTTAATGGTTACGGGTTGTAATAGCCCTGAAGCCTCAACCCAAAACTTAAGGACCGTGTCGCTCGCCGAGTTTAAAACTTTACTCGAAACCAATGACTACACCTTAATAGATGTACGATCGCCCGAAGAACAACAGCCTAAAAACGGCGGCAAAATTGAAGCGGACGCTTTGAGTATTAATTTTTACGACGACGATTTTGCAGCGCAAATAAACGCCCTCGATAAAACGCAAAATTATTTAATCTACTGCCGCAGTGGCAACCGCAGTTCACAAGCGCTGTCGATGATGCGCGAAGCCGGATTTCAAAACGTAGTCGAACTGCAAGGCGGAAAAAACGCCTGGGATAAAGCTTTAGAAGCCACTGATTAATGATTGAATTTAGCACAGCGGTTAAAGCCCAAAAAGCTATGGAAACAAAAAACGCGACTTTAAACCCTCTTAAAATTTTTGCGATGATAAGTCTGCTGCTTTTAGTTGGCTGCAATGGGGCAACCACAAATCAGCCGCAAAGTACTAACCCTGAAGTAGAAAATTCAAATCAAATTATGAGCCTCAACGAAACAAAACCCGAAACCATTGAGACGCCTTCTGCAAAAATTATTGAACCCGAAGTCTGTGAAATTTTCGATAATTTTGAACAAAATTCACCCGTAAGATGGCAGCGGGTGAACGATAACGTTATGGGTGGACGATCTGAGGGCGACTTTGAAATCAAAAACAATTCAATGATTTTAAAGGGAAGTATTAACTTAAATGGGGGCGGGTTTACGTCGGTGCGAGCGCTTATGCCAACCGGCATTTTGGAGCCCTATAACCAAGTTGTCATAAAAGCTAAAAGTGATGGCCGAGGCTACCAATTAACCTTTAGAGACAATAACCGCCGAGGTATATCATACCAAGCCCCGTTAAATTTTTCGTCTGAAGATAGATGGCAAACCGCCATCATAAACATAGCCGATTTAGCGCCCACCTATTTTGGACGAAAAGTTCAAGCCGACGGTTTTAATAAAAACCAAGCTCGTGAAATTGGCCTCATACTTAACGATGGTAACGGCGGTGGTTACCAGTTAGAAATAGATGAAATTAAATTCTGTAAGACAGAGGGGTAAAGAAGCTAAGAACTAACCACGGTCCCCGAAACACTCATCTCAGTAAAATTAGGTTGGCCTTCGTATTGTCGAACCACGGTGCCATCGAAAGCCGCACTGGTGAATAAAAACAAAGATCGTTGTCTGACGCCTAAATCGGTTGGCCCGTGAAACATTGGATCATAACTAATACGCACTTTAAAGGTTTCATTCGGATCAATCGTAATAGTCGACTGACTTTCGTTTCTCATGCCAAACGGACCAAACGTTTCGGCCTCTGTGACAATCTCGCCCGTAGTACAACCGCAAGAAGTGGTCGCTTCGTAAATATACAAAGGCTCATCACTTTGATTGGCAAAAGCAAACTCACGAGACACAATACCGCCATTTATATCAATATCTCCAAATTCATAGGTTAAGCCGTCCACAGCCTCTAACGTGCCTGAAATTTCAGTCGTATCAAGGGGCGTAGATACATCAGAGGCAGCACATCCAAACAAGGTAAAGCCAACCAACACCAACAATAATTTTTTCATAGTTTCGTCTTTTAAATAATTAATAAAGCATCCATAAGGCCATCAAAATCATCAGGCCGTCTTCAATAATAGTTACCTGGGACATAGGTAAATTAAACCCAGTCCCTAAACACGCACATTTGATTTCGCGTTTTTTCAAAACACTTTGAATCACCCCCACAATACTCACGCCCAGTACTACCACGATGGCTAGGTTCGTCCAAAAAAGTTCGATTCGATACAGCAGCAGCACCCCAAACGCTAATTCGAGAAAAGGGTAAACATACCCCCAAGTCGGCCACAGTTTGGTGGGAATATCATAACTGCGATAGGCGCTGGCAAAGGCGGGCACATCGAGCAGTTTAAAAAAAGCAAAGGCCACAAAAAACAAACCCATAAAATCGAGCATCAGGTTTGAAGCATCAAATGAGTTTCGGACCCAGCTTAAGTAAAAAGTTCCGCTCGCAATAAAGGCTAAAACTAAAATCAGTGGCCAGTACGTTTTAATCGTTTTCGGAGCCGGTTGGTGATGGTGTTCCATAAGCGCGTGAAAATTAAAAAATTAAAACCGAGGAACCTCACTCTACTTAATTTTAAAATAGAAAATAACCCTTTTCCTATTTAATGCGCCATCGTTTTTGATTGCTTTAACTTATGCCACCATAAATAACCATAACCCGCAAAATAAACGGTCAATAACAAAATCGGCCCGGCTTCAATTTCACCTCTTGAAAAAAAATCAATCAACGCCACATGCAATGCCGCCAACACAAAAGCGAGGTGAGAGAAACGCTGCAGTCGTTTCCAAGCCTTGAACCCCATGCGTTTAACGGCCCATTGAGTCGAAGTTAAAAATAAGGGAAGTAGCACTAAAAACGCCAAACTGCCAAATATCATGGCGTGATCGGTAGAAAAAGTCATCGAGATAATAGCCGAAATATCGGTACCAAGACTATTGAGTAGAATTTTAAAAATCACGTGACTACACACCACCAAAAATACAAATATTCCCGCCCATTTACGTAAAGGCAAAAACGGAGCTAATAACCAAAATTTAGGCCAAAAAATACGCATTAATTTTTGAGCCAGTGAAATAAAAATCACAAACAGTAATAAATACCAAGCCAGTCCCCCTGTGTTTTTTACGGCTTCTTCAAAATCAAAAGTGCCGTTATGAAAGTTTATAAAAAAAATAATCAACCAGGCTCCAATAACCCCCGCTATCATTACTCGGTTCAGCAGCACTGGGTTTAAAATTTTTTTTAACTTCGCGAAATCGATATTTAATAAATCCATACCAAAGGGATAAGCCATTTTTTCGATTGCCAGTGTACGCCTCTAAAAACATCCTCGCAAGGTCACACGATCAACCACCATGACAAGGGTCTAATTACAAACCCAAAAAAGCTTCCCGACACAAATCGTTGTTTACGGTGCTGCCGGCAATGTTTCCACCCGCCACCGCCACTGCTACCGACCGCGCCGCCCCCGACACCTCACCACAAGCGTAAACCCCTGGCACATTGGTTTTCATGTCGGAATTACGAATAATATACCCACTGTTGCCTAGTTCAAAGCCTAAACTTTCAGCTAAAGCACTATGGTACAGCCGATTAGTGTGGGCATACAAAACGTTAAATTCTCGACTGGTGCCATCGGCAAATAAAACCCCCTGCACGAATCCATTTCGGTGCTGAATCTCGGCAATCGGTTCATAAATAATTTCTATTTTATTTCTTTCGAGCGTTTGTAATTGTTTGGGGCTTAATGGCTTTATGCCATTGGTCATGACAACGAAATTAAGGCTCAAATTATGAATAATCGAAGCCGTGTTTAAAAAATCACTGCCGTCTAAAATTAAGCCCGTCGGTTGATTAATGAACTCATACCCATGGCAATAAGGGCAGTGCAAAGCCGTAATCCCCCAGCACGCTTTAAACCCCTTAATGTCGGGTAATTCGTCGGTTAAACCGTTGGCAAACACCAGTTTTTGAGCGGTAAATTCATCACCGGCTTCGGTTTGCACCACAAACCCGGTTTCGGTTTTAAGCGTTTTTATAGCCGTGCCAAAATGAATTTTCACCTCAGGGTAAACCCTTATTTTTTTGAGGGCTTGCTGACGAATCGAGGCCGGTGAATCACCATCGTGGGTTAAAAAGTTATGCGACGCACGCGCCACCGCGTTACACGGTCGGCCGTTATCAATCACTAACGTTTTACGTCGACTTCGCCCTAAAACCATCGCGGCCGATAAGCCCGCGCCACTCCCCCCAACAATAATGACGTCGAAATTCTGATCATTCATAATACCGCTTTATTTTTATAGGCGGATAATATCACAAATAATCACAGGGCTAAAACACAGCCGCTTTAACTTACAGCCCAAAGGATTTTTAACCTTACGATTCAGCAATGAACTGGGCCACTTTTTTAGCCGAAGCCACGGCGTTTTCGTGAAAATAATTAAAATACGATCCCGCAAAATACACCGGCCCCGACTGATTTAATTCATCCAAATGGCCTTGGGCTTTAAACACCTCGGTCGTGAGTTGCAAGTGCCGGTAACTCAGCGGTTGTACCACTTTATCGGGGGCAATAGGCATCCAGGGGTTGAGGGTCATAAAATAATTATCAGCCGTTGGCAGCCCCAAAATTGGGTTGAGCCAAATAGTAAAACAGCCCGCCGCTCCACTCGGGTTCACGTGTAAACTAAACGCCCCCCAGCCCTCTTTGTTTGCGGGCATAATCGATTCATCTTGATGCAAAAATCCATTGTTCGTTCGATACAAAAACGGGCTTAAGATTTTAGTTTCCAGCTCTGTTGGGTTTTGTAATAACTTCAAAGTGGTATCCACTTCACAAGCCATAATTACCGCGTCATATTGTACATTCCCTAAGCCAGAAGTAACCACAACTTTGCCGTTGGCTAAAGTTTCAACCGCACTAACGGGGGTTGAAAGTTCAAGCTTCACATTTGATTTAGCTAAAACAGGTTCTAAATAACGTTGGTAGCCGCCCGGTACATAAAGCCACTGATGACGAGCCATTAAACAAATCAAACCATGATTTTTTAAATAATTTAAAACGCGACGCATTGGAAATTCCCGAGCCGAACCAATAGACTGCGACATTAACCCAGCCGCCATAACCACTAAATATTCTTCAATAAAAACCTCACTATAACCCTTGCTTTTACCGTACTCAACCACCGTTAAATTTGGGTCAATTAAAGCACAATCCTTGCTGCCACACTGATGAAACGCTAAACCATTCTTGAGTAATTGCCAGTACTGTGGTGAAAAAATTGATTTAGATTTAAGCACCGCCAAAAACATGCTGCGGTGCTTGGTATCCGCTTTCAAATGCTGGCTATCCATGCGGAAAGACATTTCACTTTTAGCGGGGCTAATTCTTAATTCTTTCAAATACTCCATAAAAGTTGGATATTGAGATTGGTTAAACATGATATAACCGGTATCAATCGCTAAACTATTACCGACAGAATCAATTACGTAATGCGTATCAACGTGGCCTCCAGGTCGATTTAGTTTTTCATAAATCGTAATTTCAGCATCGTCAGGCAAATAATGCGCACTTGAAATACCCGCAATTCCACTGCCAATAATCGCTATTTTTTTCATTTTCATACGCCTTGGCATGTCTTTTATTTATGCCAAAACATCGTCGTTATTTTTTATAATTTGCCTAGCGCATTACCCAATAAATAAATTTTGATTTACACTTCATTTAAATGCGAACCTATACCCACGGCTTAGTCGGATACTTAATTTACATCAAAGGCACACCAGAGCAGAGAAAGCTGGCCGTTATTGGGGCCATGATTCCAGACCTTTTGGTCGGCATTGGATTTATTTTTCATTACACCGGTGAAGCCGCCTGGAGCGATTTTCTCCACTACGTGTTTCACCGATCTCCCCTTCACGGAGTGACCGAAGCCCTACACTCATTTGTATTGATAGTGCCCCTATTATTGGGCTGCATGATTTTTAAAAAAAGCTGGACGCCATTTTTTGTCGGCATGGCCTCACACGCGGTGCTAGATTTACTCACCCATCAGCAATCGGCTTACAATCACTTTTATCCCTTCGATATTACGCCTTTTATTTCCCCTATTTCTTATACCAATTTGCCCTTTACTATTATTGAACACCTCATTTTTGTTAGCTTAGTGGCTTATTTAATTTGGAATTATTACCGCCAAAAGAAAAACTAAGAATCGCAGAAGAGTCACAAATAATATTCCCTTGTCGTTGAATTGTGTATATATAAAACTATTAAATAAATTTATCACCATGAAAACAATTGTTTTGCCAGGTACATTAGTTCTCAGTATGGCTTTAATGGCTTGTAGTAATACTGTTATGATGGAAGAAGAAGATTCATCGACTCCACCGAACACCAATCAAGCGGCCACCTTTACCGCCCCTTTAGAAGAAGTGAATACGGGCTGTTTTGCTGACGGAGAATGCTACATCATGGCTGGCGGAAAACACGTCACGGCAATTATGGGCTGGTCACAAGAAACGGTTGGTAAAGTAATGGGCGTCGAGGGCTTTGGTGATTTAAGTTCACACATTGGCGAAGACGTAAAAGTTTACGCCGCTAAAACACAAGACACTGATTTCTATACTTTGTATGGCTCTGAAGATTACTACATTCAACTTCTTGAAGCCCCAGACATGGATATAGACGCAAACGAAGACGAAGCCTAAACCTTCTTTCTTTGCAGATGAACGCCTTTGGTTTTAGGGTCGAGTACCACTCGGCCCTCTTTTTTTAAGGCTTGTAATTCTCGTGTCACCGTAACCCGGTTGAGGCCTGTTTTATGGGCTAATTGTTCGTGTGAAATTTTCAGCGGAATATTAAACAACTTCCCCCAAAAACTTTGTTTCAGCTTGGTTTCAAGCAGTTCAATTTCATACATAATCTTATGACGTGCCGGCAACGGAGCCGTAAAAATTTTATAGTGATAGAGTTCCTGTTTCTCAATTAAGTACTTCATAAATAATTTGGCCAAGTAAGGCGTCGTATCAATAATCTCCCAAAAGTTAGGGGTCGTTACATAACACAAACTGTTACTCATCCGTGAGATCGCTTGAATTTCTACTAAGTTAGCTTTCTCTGGGAAAAAATCCCCAAATAAATCGCCCGAAAAAAGCGTCTCAATCACGACTTCTTTACCTTCATGCAGGCCAATAATTTCTATTTCTCCAGATTTCAGAAAAAAAATTTTCCCGGTTATATCGATTCTTTCACCGCTTTTTATAGACTTGTATTTAAGTTTAGGTGCAATGCGGGTAAAAACACCTTTTGGTAAAGCTTTCGCAAAAGGATCTGCGGTATTTGAAGGATTGGCATTCATAAAGAGAAGCGGGTTAAGTAAAAGTAGCCAGAGTTTTTTTTACAATTGCAAGAATAGCACATTGCAGAAATAATTGAAAAAGTATTTATTTATTTCGCTAAATACATATTTTTATATATAATATTTTTGAACTTAAAATTACAAAATTTCATGAAAAACGTAGCCCTTATAACCGGAGCCTCTTCAGGTATAGGGCAAGATTTAGCTCATATTCACGCTGAACTTAAAAAGGATTTAGTGATAGTCGCTCGCAGTGAAGATAAACTTAAATCCCTCAAAAAAGAGCTAGAAGATAAACACGACGTTCAAGTAAAAGTAATCGTAAAAGATTTATCAGATCCACAATCCGCTCAAGAAATTTACGACGAACTAAAAGCCGAAAACATTGAAATCAAATATTTGTTTAACAATGCTGGCTTTGGTGGCGTGGGCGATTTTTATAAACGCGAATGGGCCAAAGATGAATCAATGATGATGGTCAACATGGTCACTCCTTCTTACTTGTGTCGTTTGTTTTTACCCGACATGATGAAACGAAAACAAGGCAAAATTTTAAATGTGTCTTCCACCGCTAGCTTTTTACCAGGGCCAGGACAAGCCGTCTATTACGCAAGCAAGGCCTACATGCAATTTTTTTCCAACGCGTTATGGCAAGAAGTTAAAGCGCACAACATCACCGTTACAAACTTGATGCCAGGCGCTACCAAAAGTGGTTTTGGGGGCCGATCTGGTATGGATAAAACCGCCCTGTTTAGCCACCCAGCCAGCTCACGATCTGTAGCAGAAGCGGGCTATAAAGGCCTGATGAATGGAGACCTTGATGTCATTACTGGTGTCGATTTAGCGACACGTATTCTTATTAAACTCAAACCCTTAATTCCGAAAAAAGTACTTTTAAAACAAATTCACAAAGCCCAAACCATAGCTGATTAATCTTAAAACCATGACAGAACTCAACTGGAACACCGTGATGCAACTTTCTAAAAAGGGCAATAAAACACCCGATCGGCGGGTTGAAAAAAAACCTGAAGAGTGGCATAAATTACTCGATGAAGCGACTTTCCGAGTTACCCGTCAGCACGGCACGGAGTCCCCTTTTTCTTCACCGTTATGCGAAGCCGTAAATCCAGGGCTTTATCACTGCGCGTGTTGCAACGAGTTATTATTTGATGCTCAAACAAAGTTCAATTCGGGCACCGGCTGGCCGAGTTTTACGACTCCAGTAAAAGAGAATGTAATTAATTATATTCTCGATGAATCACACGGCATGATTCGAATAGAAACCCAATGTGCAGTTTGCGATGCCCATTTGGGGCACGTCTTTCCTGATGTCGGTGGCGATACGGGGCTGCGTTATTGCATTAACGGACTGGCTTTAATCAAAGAATCAGATGAACAATAATTTAGAACAAGCAACGTTGGCTGGTGGCTGTTATTGGTGTACCGAAGCGGTTTTTCAAAACTTAAAAGGCGTTGAAAAAGTTGTCTCTGGTTTTAGTGGCGACACCCAAGAAAAAGCGGATTACTATGCCGTCGCCAGCGGGCAAACCAAGCATGCTGAAGCCATTCAAATAGATTTTGACCCAACCGTTATTTCTTTTGAAACTTTACTCAAGGTCCATTTAACCACCCATAACCCGACTACGCTTAATAAACAGGGCGCCGACACGGGCCCGCAATATCGTTCGGCTATTTTTTATCACAATGAAACGCAGTTAAAAACGGCCAAAAGCGTTATCGCTGAAATTCAAGCCGCACTCGACAGCCCAGTTGTAACGACCCTTGAACCTTACGAAGCTTTTTACGCCGCTGACGATGAACACCAAAACTTTTACCGCGATAACCCAGAAAGCCTTTACTGCCAAGCCGTGATTATTCCCAAAATGAAAAAATTCCATGATCAATGGAGTGCGTATTTAAAATAATAACCTGAATACCTTTTTAAGCCGAAACGTTCGTGCTTTCTGTGCCTTCTAAAAAGTCTCGTAGCGCTTCGTAACTCGGTTCAGTTGAACCGAGCGCTCGTTGCCCGTTAATAAACTGCGCGGCGCGACGGTAATTTTCTTCTTTCAAATTACCATTGGCATCAAAAATAAGTCCGTCTCGACCAAGCCCCCCCAAGGCCTCGGCCCGTGCCGTTTCGCTGTTATCGCCAAAGGCGGCATCTCCGCTAATATCAGCGCGCGGCATGAGCCACTGAAAACTCCAACGAACTTGTTCAATTTGGCTAGAAGTCAAAAACTGCGACTGGTTATCAAACCCACCCACTAAATTATCCATCGTTATGCGTCCAAATCGAGCCGCTTGAGTCATCGCCCCATTGGTACTTAAATCAATCTCTGCAGACGCTTGGGTGACAAATTCACCTTGTTGCGTGCCACCGGTAATACCACAGCTTTCTTTAATGGCATTAATGTAATAAAAGTTGATTTGCTCTGTCGCTTCCGAGCCACTCATACTTTCAGGGCACGTAAAATTAAACGTTCGGCTGCCCAGCACGCTATCTTCAAACTGCGCTCTAATTTTCATGTTCCCCGGATTTTCCGGATCCGGATAAGCTTCTACTCCTTTCGCTAATTCTAAAGGTTCTTCAGCGGTATAAGGAATGGTACGCGTCGTGCCATCGGGTAAGGTTTCCGTCCCTCGGCCAGCGGCTAAAGCTTCCCGTGCATCCGAGGCATTTTGCACCGTTGGGTTGTGCCCCAAGACTTCTCGTAAAGTGGCTTTTTCTTCTTCACTTAGTTCTTCACTGGCTTCCATATTGGTAAGGAAGTTCGCAAACACCGCCGCCGCATTAGGCGCGCCTAAATCTAAACTAGAACTCTCAATCAAACGGCTCACCACGTCCGCCCGGCCGGGTAAAGCGTTTTCTAACGCCGAAATTGTAGCAAGAACACTGCCTAATCTTTCTTTGTGCTCAGGATTTTCAGAAGTGTCATAAAGTTGCTGTAAAGCGTCTTTTTTAGAAAAGCCCCGTGCGATTAAATCATCGTAATCAGCTTGTAGTTTAGCGGCATCAGCTAAGCGTTCGCCATTCGTTTCAGCTCTATCTGAAGCCACATCACGAGTTTCTACTAACTCTGGCTGAATGGCGGTTTCTCTTTCATCTCTAGCGGTCTCTCTTTCATCTCGCGCAGTTTCTGCTGTGCGTCTCTCTATTTGTACACGTTGCAAACTTTCAGCCTCGGCTACACGTGCGCGCGCCGCTTCGGCCTCCGCTTCAGCCTGGGTTACGGCGAGCCGATTGGCGGCTAAGGCTTCGGTTTCTGCCGCTAAACGGGCTTGCATTTCAGCGCTGGGCAAAGCCGTCACATCAAGCGCGCCTGTTTCGGCTTGAGGCAGCACCATGTCTGGTGCCACCTGCGCCGCCACTACCTCAATTTCAGCGACCGTGGCGTCACGTTCTGCTTCTAAAGCCAGCACGGCTGTGGCCGTTTCTTGAACCTCAGCTGCTGCGGCTGGAACATTTAGTCGGGCTTGTTCAATAGCCGTATTCGCCATCATAGTTGCCATGGGTGAACTATCCATGATGTTAAAATCAGGCTCTCGCATGCGACGTCTCTCCTCCATCCGCAAACAAGATTCACCTCCTATATCGGGCGGTTGTATATCAGGGTAATTTTCAGCTACCCAAGTCGTCAACTCACCGATTCGGTCCGAAGCCTCAGGTGCATCGTCTAGTGCGGCAAGTAAAGCATCGGCATCATCAACGCTCGCCGCCGCTTCGGCCGCTCTAATCTCAAGCAAACGTTCCTCTTGACCCGGTGGTGGGTAACCAGGCGTAGGCGCAGGCGCGTCGGGTGAAACCGTACCCGGGTTCACTGCTTCGTCTTCGTAATGGCCAAACTGCTCAGGCATAATAAAAAATTCCTATTATTATACCACAATAAGAATTTAATTGCAATTAGTTGAAAAACCCTTAATTAAACATCAGAGGTTTCAATATATCTCCAAATTTCTTCAATTCGAGCTTCGTAATAAGCCGATTGAGCTCGAAAGGCTTCAGTCTCGGCTCGTAAACGGGCATTCTCTGCGGCCGTAACGTCTGCCGAGGCAGCGGCAGCGTCTGCTGAAGCAGCGGCGGCATCTGCTTCTGCGGCGATACGAGCTGTCATTTCTTCTATCGTTTCGGCGCTACTTAAAGTCGCCAAAGCTTCGGCTCGTAAGTCTTGAATTTGGGCAATGGCTGCGTCATTATCACCAGCGGCTAATTGTAATTGGTATAAAATATCTAAAAATTGACTTAAACTAGCGTGTTGTAATTGTATGGCTTCAAACCGTCTGTCTAGCGCGGCTTGTAGGTTGGCTAAATCAGCACTCGCCTGTTGTGCCGCCGCTAAGTCACATTGGCCAAATTCAGCCATGCTAGTTCGTTCTTCCACAAAATCCTCCATACAAGCAGCTGATGCGGCAGCTTGCGTGGCTTGAATTTGGGCAATTAAAGCTTCTACATTTTCAGGAACGACTTCCGTTGTCGACACTACTGGCAAAGTTTCAAAGCCACCATTATTATCGGCATTAGCCACATCTGTGGCCAGTAACGCTCCTGCTAAAGCTGCACCGTGACCAAATTGTCTCATTCCCATTTGCCAAAAATTTAATTTCGTTTTTATTTTATAACTATTTAGGTAAAAAAGTCAAATAAGTTTGACATAAATAAGTTTGACACAAGCCCATTTTGCACAGGGTTCTGACCAAGCCTTTAAATAAAACTTTAACTGCAAAAAAATATTTGCCCGCCATTCGTCAAACGCAAAAGTGCAATACTAAAGTAATAAGTTACTTAATCCGCCCTACATATGAACCAAAATAGTACTCAAACATTTTAATTTGAAAAGTATTCACATAGCGCAGTCCCATTTTAGATTGAAAACTCAAGTAAATTGTTTCAAATAACTAATTTAGAAAGGTGGATGTTAAGTTTTTCTATATTCTTAAAAAACAGCAAAACTGATAAGCAAAAAACAGGCAAAAAAGTTAACCCTGGGATCTAATTTGTGTTTTAAAACTACAACCCTAAATCGAGCACTTCATCAATATCGATTTGTTTTACAAACTCATCGACATGCGACACCACAATCATCGTCCCCTTGTATTCTTTCATGGCTTTTGCAATCACCGGAATATGCCGGAAGTTAATATGATTAGTTGGTTCATCAAAAATAATGAGGCCTGGTTTCATTAAACGCAGTCGGCAGAAAGCCAACAAACCTTTTTGTCCTTCAGATAGTGAGCCCACTTTGGCTTCTAGCAATTGGCGCGTGAACAAAAACCCAGAGGCGGCCGAACGCATGTGTTGTTCCAGGCTATCACCTTCAAAGGTTTCAATCGCCTCTAGCAAAATTTGTTCGCTGGTTTTATCGAAATCTAAATTTGAGAAATCTTGACGGTAGTAACCAATTTTAATCAGCGGATTAATTTTAATGCCATCGCATTGGTTTTTAGCGATTCGTTCGAGCAAGGTGGTTTTTCCAATTCCATTCGGCCCTTTTAGACGCAAGTGATCACCGTGGCGTAGTTCAAGTTTAATTTTTTTCTCGACCACTTTATGGTCAATCATAACGCTTAAATGATCAATCGCCAACGAAACCGCTCCTAACCCATCTTGTACCGGAATTCTAAATTCTCGAATCGTTTTATCTTCTTTACGCACTTCTACCATATTTTCTTCGGCTTCCTCGGCGGCCTCACGCATTTTTTTAGCCACTAAACGCAGTTTCCCCCCTTTTTTGGCAAACACATTGGCTTGATCTTTGTTTTTTTGAATCTCACGTTGCAGGCGCGCATTTTTAAGGTTTTCTTTGGTACGCAGCGCTTCAATTTCTTCTACCACATCAAAGTAATCCCCCACGTGCTGTGAAATTTTGTGTGTGTGCACGTCTAAGTAAATCACCCCATCTGTAAACAAGTTCAAAAAGTCAGCGTCATGCGAAATCACCATCACGGTTTTTTCGTACATCATCAAAAATGAAATCAAATGGTTAATCCCCTCGGTATCCAAATTATTGGTTGGTTCATCCAAAAGCAGAATATCTGGGTTTTGAATCAAGGCCTGAGCCAAAAGCAAACGCGCTTGTTGACCACCAGAAAAATCTTTGATTTGTTTTTCATAGGGCGTTTTGAAGTTCACGGTTTCCAGCACTTCCGCAATTTTACGGTCAATATCATAAATTTTTTCTTTGAACACCGATCCAAAAAACTCGCGCACGGTCATTTCCATGTATTGTTTTTCCATAATTTGTTTTGAAACCGCAATACTCGCGCCCAAATCAATATGAATCTTACCTTCATCTGGTTTAATATCGCCCGTTATCATTTTAAAAATAGTACTTTTACCCGCCCCATTTTGGCCCATCAAAGTAATTTTGTTCCCGCGACGAACATTGAAAGTGACGTCATCTAAAATGACTTTTTTACTTTCGTAGTACATGTACGACGTGTTTTGGAATTTGATAACGGTATCTTGTTTGCTCATAAAATTTTATTACGCCAGAAGCTATAACGTTTTAACGGGCTTTCACAACTATTTCAAAGCGAAAATAAAGACCATCCGCTTATAATTCGCAATTGAATTTACAAAGCCACACGATTCTTTTAAAAATAGAATTTGACAGGTTATAGATTTAAAAAAACAAATTCAGCTTATGAGAAAGAATCCATTAAAATGTTGGACCTACGTATCGCTTTTTAGCACCATCGTAATGAGTGTTACCCTCGTTTTATTTTGGCTGGTAAAAACACAAAACGCCAGCTGGTACTCCATCCGAACGGCCGCCCAACAAGAATCACAAGCTTCAGGAATAGACGCCACAGATGCCACAATCAATCAATTTTTTGAATTTATTATTAACGGGCAGTACGTGGCTTATATTATTTTGCTCAATGGAGTATTGCTCACCCTTGTTATTATTGTGGTTGGGGGCTGGATTATCGAATGGCAAAAAAGATCCGCTGCTTTAATTTCAAGCACCAAAATGTCATTAGCCGAAAGTGAATCAAAGTTCTTAGAAGCCTTTAACAATGCGGCGATTGGCATGGCTCTAGTGGATTTAGAATTTAAATGGACGAAGCTAAATCGGTCTTTGTTAGAAATTTTAGGTTACAAAAGATCCGAACTCATCAACCACCATGTCACCGATACTTTTCACCCAGAAGAAGCCGCCCAAACCTTAAAACTCGAAGCTTTGCTGGCCGGTGAAATACGCACCTACAACGCCCAAAAAAGATTGATTACCAAAAGCGGTGAAACTATTTGGGCGCGGTTAAATTTGTCTTTGGTTAAAAACGCTCAAGGCCAAGCGTCTTATTTTGTGCTGCAACTCGAAAACATTACCCGTGAAAAATTACTCGATGAAATTAAATCTGATTTTATCTCTATTTCTTCACATCAATTTAGAACGCCCATGTCGGCCATTCGTTGGAACCTAGAAGCGTTGTTAGACGGAGACAAAGGCATTATTGAAAATGAAAAAATTAAAAGCACGATTCAAAGCATTCATGATTCGGTGGTACGCATGAATCAATTAATTACGGATTTATTAAGAGTTGCAAAAATTGAAGGGCAAGCCTTAGAAATAGATTTAAAAACCGTTAATTTACCTGTGGTCACCAAAAGCATCACCAACACTTTTAACGCTCGGGCAAAGGCCGCAAACAAAACCATAGAAATTGAAGCTTCGAATATGGCCAAAAAGAAAGCGGCTCTAATTGATCCTACGTTATTTAACGAGGCGCTCGTGATATTAATCGATAACGCCCTGCTTTACAGCGATAACAGCGCTCCGATTAAAATTAAATTAACGGCTGACAAAAAAAATCTCTGGCTAAGAATTTCAAACCAAGCCGAAATTATTAAAAGTGATGACCGCAAAAAAATGTTTGAAAAACTGGCCCGTCTGCCAGCCGGTATAAAAAAGAACCCCGATGGTTCGGGGCTTGGTTTATATAGTGCCAAACGTTTACTTGAAGCTATGAAGGCGGATCTTTCTTTGGAAGAGAGTCAAAATCTAAATGAAATTTGCTTTAAAATTAAACTCTCAAAGGGTTAAACTAACGGCGCATTTCCGTTTAAAATATCTTTAATACCGCTATTAGTTAAATCAGATTTAACGTAGTAATTACGAACGCCCAAAGCTTTAGTTTTAATTCGATCTTCTTGCGTATCAAGGTTGGTTAGAACCGTTACCATCGTGTTTTGATTTAATTCACAGTCTTTCAAATAATCTAAAACCGCGTATCCATCAGTCCCAGGCATTACTAAGTCTAAAATAATAGCGTCAAAAACACTTTCATTTAAGGCTAAAACACCTTCATCTCCATTACTAGCAATCGTACAATCTACATTCTCGTCTAAAGTTTCTTTGATAGAGTTATAAAACTCTAACAACTGTTTATCGTCTTCAATAATTAGGATTTTTCGGCTATCAGACATTTAATATTAGGATTAACGAACGCATTTTATAAGAAAACAAAATTAAAACACAAATTTTAACGAGTTCCAACTTAGGTAAACGTTTTGATCATTTATATATGACAAAGTAAATTATAAAGCCTACCAACGGAACACAGGCTTTTTAAACTAGATTGGGTTAAAAGAAAGAAAAAAATATGTTAAAACTATTATATGAATCTTAAAGCTTCTACGGTTATCACGTTTGGGCTCGTACTTTTGAGTCTCTTTTTTATAAAATTTTTTAAACTGGGTTTAGTGCTTTCTCCGTTTTTGGCGGTGCTAATTGCCATAGGTTTTTTAATTGGAGCCGAGTTTTTAAGTCGTAAGACTAAATTCTCTAAACACGTAAGTTTACTTTTGATATTTACCATATTAGCGCTTAGTTTAATCGCTTTTGTAAGTGTTACGGCCGTGGTAATTAATTCGCAGTTAGGAGGTATCACCGAAAAATTAGTCGAAGGTTATGACGTAGTCATGCAGTACGTAAATAATAATCAATGGAGCCAAGCGCTGCTGGGCAAAGCGCAAGAAAGCTTTAGTTTATCAAGCATAAGCAGCTTAAATCAGGCCCTTAGCGCCTTTGGGATTTTCTTTTTCACTCTTATATCCGGCATTTTTATTGCCACCCAACCCAAGACTTACGTTAAAGGCTTAAAATCGTTTTTAAATGTAAAAGACGAGACCGTCTTTAACGATTGGAAGAAGGAAGTGTATCAAGGCTTGAGTAATTGGCTCAAAGGGAAACTGGCCGCTATGCTCATTATCAGTCTCGCTACTTGGTTAGGACTCACGGTCATTGGCATTGAATTCGCGCTAACACTTGGTTTACTGGCGGGATTGTTTTCTTTCATCCCCAATATTGGCCCGCTGATGGCTTTAATTCCAGCTGCCTCAATCGCTTTATTTTCAGGGGGGAATGAAGTTTGGTGGGTTTTGGGATTATTTGTACTGATTCAAACCCTCGAAAGCTATGTTTTACTACCGCTTATTAACCAAGAATCTGTCTCTCTACCACCGGCCTTTACGCTCACACTTCAAATTTTTCTCGGCGCTATTTTTGGTTTCTGGGGCTTGATAGTCGCCGCTCCAATAGGCGTATTAATGATTACGTCTTGGCCCTATTTAATAAATAAAAACACCAAATGAAAGCCTTGAAATTAGCCCTCACCGATTCGATAAAAAGCTTTGGTAAGCGTGAAATTACTAAAGTGGCTGCTGCCACCGCATACTATGGATTGTTTGCTCTTCCGGCTCTGTTGATAACCTTATGGTACGGTTTATTCTGGCTGGGATATGCGGATGACGCGTTCTCTCTGGTGATAGAACAGCTTCAAAGTGTTCTCGGACCAGAAGCCGCTCAAACCGTTTCAAATTTGGTTGAAACACGCCAAAACCAAACCGTCAATGAAAGCTTTCTTACGGCCTTGTTTGGGGTTGCTTTGCTGGCTTTTGCTGTCATGGGATTGTTTGGTCAAATTCAATGGGGTTTAAGTAAAGTTTGGGGATTTGATTACCATTCCCTATCGGCGCCTTGGTACATTGCTTGGGGAAAAAAATTCCTTGGAATCGTCGTTATTATTGTGGGCGCTATCGGACTCGTCGCCTCACTGCTTTTCAGCGTGTTTCAAACGTGGTTATTTGACGCTCTGAATATTCCTTTTTCCAGTTCATTAGCGGCCGCTATAAACCAAACCGTCACGCTGCTGCTGAGTTCATTCTTACTTGCCTTAATCTATTGGGGAATCTCTTATGCCCGCATGAAATTCAAAGTGGCCTTGATGGGCGGCTTTATCACCAGTTTAATGCTAGGCTTAGGAAAATTTGGACTGGCTTGGTATTTTGCTAACGGAGGAGCCAGCGCAGGTTCAGGAATATTATTGGTAATTTTGTTTCTCTACTATGTTTTTATTATTTTCTTTTTAGGGGCTGGATTCACCCATGACTATGCCAAAAGGCTGGGCTATAAGTTTGCCCCGAGCCCCTATATAAAAGCTCACGCTGCCAAAATTGAAATTAAACATTTAGGCCTGTTTCAAAAAATAAGTCTCGTATTTAAAGTTCTGCTGAGCCAAATAAAATTGGTCCTTAAAATTCTTAAAATCAAAAAGAAGTTCGCCCAAAAAAAGAAAAAATAACTTTCATTAGAAACACCAAAAAGCCCCGTTATTATTTAACAACAAGGCTTTTAATTAAATGCCTAACCACTACTCAGACGCTGGCAGTAACATAAAAGCGTTTTCACTTTTACCATGCGCAACCATTGTGTCACTATCAACCATTACCACGGTGTACTGTTTATATTCTTCACCCGCTAAAAGCGGTCTGCTCGGGGTCCAAGAATAATTACCCGGTGCGGCTAAAACTCGTTCAGCGATGGTAAATTTTTTGCGTCCAAACTCGTGCAATTCTAAATCAACGGCTTTAATGCCTTCACTCTCCCAACGAATTAAATAGCTTTTGCCGACTTCAATTCGCTCGCCCCCTTTTGGGAAAAGCACTTGAGAAGTTTTAAAAATCGTTTCTCCGGCTGGATTCATAACTGGATTATCGCCTACTGGCGTTTCTTGCCCAATAACTTTATTGTCCCCCATAACTTCGGTTTGCGTATTGGCCACCGTATTTACCGTTGCCGTGTTTGTCTCCGCGTTCGCCTCCACCGCTACAGTTCCATTATTAACGATATTTTCACCAATAACACTCGGCTCGATAGAATTTAAAGCCGATTCTAGTGAAGATTCTCCATCACTCGAATTACAAGCCGTTAAAGCTAAAACCGAAAAAACCGAAACTGAAAGAGTCGCTATATATCGCATTAGATCATTTATTAATTAACTTCTTATTTATATTTACCAAAAACCAACGGTCAATACGATGAACCTTGATGAAACATATATTTTTTGGCTTTCTGACTTTGTTTTTAGGCTTTTCAAATACGCAAACCCTGCAGGCGCAAGACGTACCCAATCGGGATTATACCGTGGTGGTAAGCCCGCTCCCAAGAATGGTAGAAAAGGTAGATGACGAAACCTACGTTGGGTTTGAAGTTGAATTGTGGAAAGAAATCGCCGAACGAATAGGACTCAATTACTCGTTTGTTGAAGAAGAGAGTTTTCAAAACGTACTCGATATGGTGCGAAATCGCCAAGCAGATTTTGCCTTGGCCACCGTAAGCATTCGAAGCAGCCGGAGCGAAAACATGGCTTTTAGTCAGCCCTATTTACTCAGTGGAATTAACGTTTTAGTCCGGGACGAAGATATAAATTTACTGACTTATTTCAGTACGCTGCTTTCCCCAATTTTGCTGCAAACCATTGGTTTATACATGTTTTTCTGTGTCATATTTGGAATCATTTTTTGGCTACTAGAAAGGGGTCATAACGATGAAATAGAGCATCATTATTGGCCAGGAATTATGGATGGATTATGGCATGCCTTTAAAAAACCCTGGAGTGTACAGGGGCACGCCTCTCGAATTTTAGTGTGGCCGCTTTGGGTAATAACGCTGCTATTTTCGAGTATTATAACGGCCCAAGTAATAGAAAGATACGACCTTAAAAAAGAAAACGCGTTGTTTAAAGAAAACACCGATTACTCTGAAGTTCGCATGGGATTAATTAGTGAAAGTTCAGCCGATATTAGACTGACGCCACGGGCGGATGAGTTTAAACAACTCTTTGCTGCCGCCAGTATAGACGAATTATATGAAGCGCTTAAAAACCGAGAAATTGACGCCATTGTTGGTGAACAGCCACTGCTTTTAGATATTAAATCTCGGGCGCATGATGACGGCATTTCAGTGGCAATCCGGCCCGGTCGGCTTTCAGAGGAACTGTATGGAATTGCTATTAGTTATGGCGTTGATTGGCGTATTATTCGTAGTATTGATAAAAACATTATGGAATTACGCGATAACGGATTCATAAAAAAACTAGAAGAAAAATGGCTGAGTGAAAGCACTGGTTCTAAAGCCACTAAAGTGAAAATCGATTCAAAATAATTTAGTAAACCCCAATTTTATCGAGCGCCCAAATGAGCGCGGCAAATACCGGAATGTGGAGCAAATAAATCCACAGGGCTTTTTGCCCGACCCAAATAACGGGCTGTAAAAATTTTGGCAGATTAAAAAAAGGGTAACGACGCTCAGCCTTTTCAAATATTAGGCTGGCGATTAAAGCGCCACCACTAATTGAAGCCAACCAAGGTTCTAAGGGAAAGTAATCTAAACTCGGCCAATAACGCGGATAAAAACCCAAAATATAACTCCATAATGATTCCTGGTTCCATACTTCTCCCCACTGACTTTCTATCCAAAGCAACAAACCCGTAACCGCCGCTAAGGCGTACCATTTTGGCACCAAGGGCCACAGCAAAATCATACCGGTACCAATAAATGACAAAACACCAAACCGAATCACCTGGTCAGGGGCAAAAAAAGTGCTCCAAAAAGTAATCAGACCGCCTATGACCAAAAGAATAAAACCCTTTTTCATGGTTCTAATTCCGTAACTTAAATACGACTGTTCTTTTAATTGACTGTGCTGATAAGACAAAACTAAACCCGCACCCACCACCATAAAAAAAGTGTTTCGAATTGTGTTGCCAAAAATTTCCCAGCCATCAACAAATAGAGCCGTATTTTTTAAATTCCAGAAATCGAGCAAATAAAACCAATGGAAATAAAGCATTCCCAAAACAGCTAACGCCCGCAAAAGGTCAACTTCCCATATTCTCTTACGATCGGTTAACCCTTCTTCTTTCATTTAAATTTTAGTATTTTTTTAGCGCAAATGTCTTTCTATCAGTTGCATTTGTGTTTTGAGGTCAAATATTTTTAATTAAAACCACTGCTTACGTTTCAAAAACCATAAAATTAAGATACTTAAACAAAGCATCCCAATAATCATCCACCAAAAAGCAAAATCATCGTAAAGACCCGGCATGGTGGTAAAGTTCATACCATAAATTCCGGCCAATAAAGTCAGAGGCAAAAACACGACCGTAATAACCGTTAGGGCTTGAATCGTCCGATTCATTTTTAGGTTTACCAATGAAAAATATAAATCGAACAGATTGTTCATTGACTCTAAATATGTTTTCGTGATGTCTTGCACCTGCATACTATGATCGAGCAAGTCATCAAAATAAATTTTAACCGCTTTCCATTGTTTCTCGGGTAATTCATTCGGCATTTTACGAATAAACTCCGGCACTGGACTCGCTTGTTTATTGAAATATAAAAGCTGCTTTTTGAGTTGATACAAAGCGTCTAATTGACTGCTGTCAGAGTTTTTGAAAATATTTTCATCAATCGATTGAATTTGGTCACCCAGTCCTTCTAGCACCGAAAAATATTGATCAACCAGTACATCGATTAAAGCGTATAAAATATAGTGGATTGATTTTTGCTGCAGCGCTCCACTTGGGTTTTTGAGTCGTTTTAGAATTGGGTTTAACCAGTCATCAATTTCTAATTCAGAGAAGGAGAATAACGCAGTCCCCGTTAGTACAAAAGTTACCGGGAAAGATCTGATTTGTTTCGTTTCATCAAACGAAAGCGCGCGCAAACTTACCAGTAAGCAGTCCCCAATGGTTTCTACTTTAGGGCGTTGACCAGGATTCAAAATATCTTCTAGAAAAAGCGGATGAATACCAAATTGATCCCCCAGAGATTTTAGTACATCAATATCATTTAAACCCTGAACATTAATCCATTGATTTATATCTTTGGTTTTTGGAATCTCAGAATTATCTAAAAGCGTTAAATCGAGCGATTTACCAGGAGAATTTTCCCAGTAGCTCAACTGCACTTTTTGACTGTGGCGCACCCCAGAGTAAGACAAAGTACCTGGAGAATTACCAATATGTTGCACCGAGTTTGTAACCAGTTTTTTCATATTTGATTTAAACAGCCTTAAATTAACAGATACACCAGATTTCAGCCACTATTATTTTATGGACTCAAATTTAGGCTTTTTCAACAAACCACTTGAGATAAACTTCTTCGACATGTGGTAAATAAAAGCCTTTTTCAAAAAGCTTTAACAACCAGACACGATCTTTTTCTAATCGCTCTTCAACTTCAGATTTTTCAAGGATATGGTCACTCACCATTTTTAAATATTGATCTAAATGACGAGCCGCCGCCACTTGGTAACGGTCTGGCAAATAAGACTTTGAAACAATAAAAGCCAGCATTCCCAGCCAAACCTCTTTTTTTAGCTCTATTTGTTGGTGCAGCGGCAAAGCGTATTTATCAGCATTACGCAAAATCTCGTTAATTTTTGAAAGTCTTAATTTTCTAAATTTCCCAACTCGATTAAGGGTTTCTTTCTGCACTTCTTTTTTTAAATCTTCCAACACTTTACTCGTGTCGTCTCCAAGCCTGAGCGCAAACAAGGCCTTATTTTGGGGCGACAAATCGTACAAGTTTTTTAAAAAAGCTTCTTGCCGCACTCGTGATAGCGCCCAAAAAGCTTTTGTTAAAGGTTTTATTCCAGTTTTAGGTTTAATTTTTTTGTCAGTCATTCCGCTTAAAAATTAACCAATTACGCGAAAAACAAAAGTCTAGTGATCACAGGTTTTGCAAACCGGCTTCGGTTTATGAGGCATATGCACAAACATGGCCAGTAAAAAAGCACTGATAAGTAAAACCAACGGTTCAGACAAACCCGTTAGGTAAAGCCCACCTCTCTCACCAATCCAAAATGAAAGCACCCAAAACCAAAGCATTAATCCTAAGGCTAAACTTTTCTGCCATCGTTTTGGCCAGTAATTAATCAGTAAAATCATCACCATTATATCCACCATGAAATGACTCAAAAAACCCATAGCGGTAACAATACTCTCGAAATTATGAGCACTAAAATTACTCAAAAGATCAAAACGTAGTCGACTTTCTGGAAACCAATGAAACACAAACGCTGCACTCGCCAGTAAATGCGGCCAAATATTTTTATGATGGCAGTGGTCGTGACTGCAGGGCACAAAACGCTTAAGCGGTCTACGGTGCCAAACCCAAACGAATAAAAGCAAAACCAGTAATCCCCCTAAGACTTCACCTGAAAGCCAAAAATCTAAATCCAGTAACTCTAGCTCTAAATGCTCATCAGAGTGATCATCGTGATCTTCGGCTTCGGTTATGCCTGCTTCTGTTTGATGAATCTCGGTTGCGGTGTGCGATTCATGTTCATGCTCTGAATCTTTAAGAAGCATGAGGCCATGGCCAGACAGGTGAATCACTAACCAAGCAAAAACCGGAACCGAAATAAGTTCTAAATAATATCGAAAATATGGGAGTTTGTTCATGTTAATTAATTATTGGCAGGCGGCACAAAGACCCGTAAAAGAAAATTGATGCGTTTTAATTTTTAAACCTTGAGATGACAAATCGTGTTCGAGTGCGTGAATTTTTTGTTCCAAAGCGTTATCTTCCAAACATTCTATGGTCGAGCAGTCCTCACACACAAAGTGATGATGGTGATTTTTTTTGATTTCATAAAAAGCCGTTTTGTTATCCAGTAACACCGTTTCCACCAAACCTTCATTTTCAAGGCGTTCAAGCAACCGATAAAGCGTGGTTTTATTGGGCTGAATTGACTGAGCTTCCAGCGCTAAAGTCAGATCTGGCACCGAAATCGGAATCGCCTTCGCTTTTAAATGTTTAAGAACCGATTTATACAGTGGAGTTTGACGCATTTGATTCTAAAATATTTACTTGCAACTAAGTTGCAAGTAAATAGTGCTAAGAATGTTCGCTTTTCCCTTAGCGAAGGCTACACTCGCGCTCGAAAGTTCCATTTACACATGCAATTCGACCAATTAAAATTATCTGACACCCTGCAAAAAGCCATCAAAGCTAAAGGCTATACCACGCCTACACCTATTCAGGCGCAAGCCATTCCCACTATTTTAGAAGGACGCGACCTAATGGGATGTGCGCAAACGGGAACCGGTAAAACCGCCGCCTTTGCGATTCCAACGCTTGAAAGACTTAACCAAGCCCGAGGCACTGGTGATTGGGGCCCAGGGGTTAAAGCATTGATTGTAACGCCTACTCGTGAGCTCGCGATCCAAATCGATGAAAGCTTTACGGCTTACGGCAAAGGCTTAAACCTAAAAAACACGGTTATTTTTGGGGGCGTAAAACAACACTGGCAAGTGAAAAAACTAAAAGAAGGGGTTGATATTCTCGTCGCCACCCCAGGGCGTTTAAATGATTTGATTAATCAGGGTTACGTTAAACTCGATAACCTAAAAATCTTTACGCTCGATGAAGCCGACCGAATGCTAGACATGGGTTTTATTCACGATGTAAAAAAAATCATCGCCAAAATTCCGAAAAAAAGGCAAACCTTGTTTTTCTCAGCCACCATGCCCGACGCTATTATTGGCTTGGCAAATAGCTTACTCACCAACCCTAAAAAAGTAGAAGTCGCGCCCGTTTCTTCAACGGCTGATACCGTTGAGCAAAAACTGTATTACGTAGACCGAGATAACAAAAGAGCTTTACTGCATCACGTTTTACAAGACCCAGCCATTCCCACGGCCTTAGTTTTCACCCGAACTAAATATGGCGCCGACAAGTTAGCCCGTTTTTTAAGTTCTGCTGGCGTTAAAGCGGAAGCCATTCATGGCAATAAATCTCAAAATGCTCGGCAAGCCTCACTCCAAAAATTTAAAGACCAAAAAATTCGAGTATTAGTGGCAACCGATATTGCCGCTCGTGGAATTGATATTAATGAACTAAGTCACGTCATCAATTTTGAAATTCCAAACGAACCGGAAACTTATGTGCATCGAATTGGCCGAACTGGACGGGCAAAGCAGAGTGGAATCGCGATGTCTTTTTCTGACAGAGAAGAAAAAAAGCACGTAGCGGCGATTCACAAACTAATCAACAAACAGATTCCAACCGTGAATGATCATCCGTTCCCTATGGGGTCAATGGTGGTTGAGATTCCGGCCACTAAAGAATTTTTAGCGAAAGCAAATCACAGCGCAAAACCTCGTTCTAATCGTTTTCGAGGCAACCGAGGTCGGCGCTAGAATCGACGTCTCGATAACGCTTTTCGTCTGCATAAAGAGGCACACCGTTTAAATAAAGGCAAAATACATGGTCTGGATTATCTAATTGAGATTGATCGATTTTGTCGATTGACTTTTTTACGTAGGGAGCGGCTTCAACGACTCTGAAAACGAAAAAACTTAAGGCCATTAACCAAGTCAAAGTTAGAGCGCCAAAAACCAACGCGTTTATCAGTTTTCTTTTAAACATCAGACTTATTCCGGCCAGAAAAACAATCAACGTCGGAATGATAACCACCAAATAAAATCCTGTATATAAAGACCACAAAGCCGGCAATTCGGCCTGCAAATTTTCTAAAATTGAAAGCGTAATGCTATCGGCTGAAATTTTAAATCGTCCTAATAAAACCGCCATCATCAACGTAGAAAATATAAACACCATCAAGCTGGAAACAAAAACAAACGTTAACCCCAACAGAATTCTAATAATCGGTCCTATTTTTTTAATAAGATTCCATAACAATCTAAATACAGCCTTAACTAACAAAGTTGTTTTTGACTGAATTTCTTTGGCGGGCATCGCTTTAATTTTTTCTTCTACATACAGTTTTAACTCGCCAAGGTTATGATTCTTACCTTGTGCGGCCAATTTTTCAGCGGGCGTTTTGGCCGCTGGGACAATAATCCACAACACAAAATACGCTAAAATTCCAAAGCCGCCCCAAAAAACAAGAAGTACAAATACAATTCGAGGAATGACTGGATCCATTCCAAAGTACTGCGCTAAACCACTGGCTACGCCTCCAATCATTCCCGTCTCCTTATCTCTGTAGAGCCTTTTAGGGGTTTTAATTTCTGAATCTGTTACCTCAGAATTAATCAACCCATCATCGGCAAAATCTTCAACCGTACCGAGATCGGCTATAGCTTGATCCACGTCTTTCATCGTGACAGCCTTCTGTAAACTTTTCTTAAGAGATACAAATTTTTCAGCGATACTACATTCAATATCCTCCAAAATTTCTGAGCCCGTTTCATCCTCTTTAAAATGAGCTTCAATTTGAGATAAATACGTTTTTAATTTTTCATAGGCTGTCCTTTCAATTGAAAACACCAGTCCACCGAGATTAATATTTACGACTTCTTTCATGTGAGTTTAGTTAAGTTTTTTAATTGATTGGCAGAGCCCTTTCCACGTGTCTTCAAGCGACTCCAAAGTGCTCATCCCTAAGTCAGTTAAAGCGTAATACTTTCGTGGAGGTCCACTAGGTGATTCTTCCCACTTATAGTCGAGTAAGCCTTCTCGTTTAAAACGATTGAGCAATGGATACAACGTCCCCTCTACCACCAACAAATCGGCTTTTTTTAAATTCGCCAAAATCGTCGCAGCATAAGCTTCCTTATTTTTAATACACAGCAATACCGCATACCCAAGTAAGCCTTTACGCATTTGCGCCTGCCTATTTTCAATATTACTTATTTCCTTCATAACTAAAATTTATCACACACTACTGTTTAATGCAAGGTACTATTAAAAAAATATTTATAAACTAAGAATTCAATCTATCTAAAACCTATTTTTTTAGGCTATAATTAAATTATGAAAAAAATACTCGTTATTGGTGCCGGACATGTGGGAGCCCATATTATAAATCACGGAATTACAAAGCATATTGGAGCCGAGTTCTTTTTACTCGATTTAAACCAAGAGTTGGAAGCCGCACAAATACTAGATTTAAAAGACACCTTGCTTTTTTCGCATCACGCTCAAGTCTCTGGCGTTAATTTTGAAGACCCTCGGCTTAAAGAAATGGACGTCATTATTATTACCGCAGGGGCCAATCAAGCTCCGGGTGAGACTCGATGTGATTTACTGCAAAAAAACACCACCATTCTGCAGTCTATTGCCAAACAATTAGGCACTCTAAAACCGGAAGCCATTGTTATACTAGTCACCAATCCGGTTGATATTTTAACGCAAGCCGCGCAACAAATTTTCGATCTTCCTGACTCCCAAATTTTTGGAACCGGAACTTTACTTGATTCGGCTCGACTGCGCTGGCGACTGGCGGAAAAAATGGGCATTAATATCAATCACATTCATGGCTATGTTTTAGGTGAACACGGCGATAGTGAGTTTGTGGCTTGGAGCAGCGTTCGACCAAAACCAGAAATCAGTGAGGCTGAAAAAAATAAAATTGAAGATGAAGTTAAAAAAGCGGCCTACACCATTATTGAAGGTAAAGGCGCTACCTATTTTGGGATTGCGGCCGCTGCAATCAAATTATTAAACGCCATTATAAATGACACCAAAGAGCTACTTCCGGTTTCAACCCCCTGCCATTTTATCGCTGATGAGACACTTAAAAATACGCCGATTGGTATCCCGGCCGTTATTGGATCTAAGGGCATTGAGAGAGTTCCTTCGATTGAACTTACCAAGGACGAACACGATAAACTGATTAAATCAGCTCAAAAAATTCAAGATTTGTTTAACAGTTGTCCTTTATAAAAAAAAGGGGCTTCCGGCCCCTTTTTTAAAGAATTAATGATTTATGCTCTCCAAAATTGAGAACGCCATTTCAAACGACTCAGCCATTTTTTCATGGTTGTTATTTCACTCGTTTGTGCATTAATAATGCCTCGAGCTAAATCTTTAACTCGTTTATCTTTCCCGTGTTCAAGTACCACTTCAGCCATGGCAACAGCGCCTTCGTGATGCGGAATCATTCCGGTCATAAAATCAATATCAGCGCTGCCCGTAAATTCAACGGCCATATTTTGGTGCATATTCATATTCACCATTCTATTCGCTTCAATAGAAGCTTCATTGATCGACCTATTACTGGCATTCTCATATTCAAGCGTTTGCAGTAAAATTCGCATCCAACGAATTTCTTTTACTTGATCTCGTTTCACTTTGTTGGCAAAAGTTTTCACCGTACCGTCCTTTCCGAATTGTTTTTCTACATCTGCCATATCAAGGGCTCCTTGATGATGTGGAATCATGCTTCTTAAAAAATCGATGTCCGCGTTACCTGAATATTCAATATTCATGGCTTCGTGCAAGGTATGATTTATATGTTCAAAAGCTTCAGTAGAAGGAACCGCCGAATGATGCGCGTCCATCCCATGCCAAGTTGTGGTATCTTCCATCATTTCAACTAATGGAGCCGGTGACATTTTTGGCATCTCCAGTACGGGCATTACAGAATCATGAGTTTCTGTAACGTGTGTTTCCTCTTCATGAGTGGTCTCCATTTCCATTACCGGCATTATCACCGGCATAACCATCGTTTGAGTTGGCATCATTTCGTGTTGCATATGCACAGAGTGATCCATAGCTGAATCGCTCTGCTCCAGAGCAAAAGCAACACTTGAGAGTAATAAAGTTGAGAGTAATAAAAATCGCATATTAAAAAAAATTAAGAAAAATAAATTAAGTCAGCGCCTCGTAAATTTCTAGAGCCTTAGCTTTATTTGTTCTTGAAAAATTTCTTCACCACGCCAAAGTTTCAAGTCCGGCGGAGGTGGTCGGATTTCTAATGACTGCTCTTTTAAATTCACTAAAGGCGGCTCAAAAAAGAAAGGTGAAACGGTTATAGAATTAGTTTCTAGAACAATCGCATTCTGATTTTCAATTAAAGGCTCTGACCAAGCTTCTAAAGATAGAATACAGGCTTCACAATTAGCCTTCTCTATTTCTGGTATATCATGACACGGCAAAACCAAAGCATTCGTCGTGCTCATAAAAGCAATACAACTGAGCGCGAAAAATTTGGTACCGAGCAAAACTTTAGCCAATAATTTCATTCGATCTCAGCCTATTTATAAACCCCTAAACCACAAGACTAGTCTCCACACAAACTTCGGTTGTAAAAGTCTAGCCGGATAGAATACCCATCACCCGTGGCATCTTCTCCAATAGCTTCATGGCGACGGTCTGGACCAGCCGAAAAAAGTGTGTCTCGGCGACAATAATTACCAGGCTGTTCGCCTTCATTTTCATCCACTAGATAAGGCGAGCCCCACGGGTCCTTGTTCATAAAACTTAAATCAATTTCTGAAGAAGCCTTAATGGCCGTTAAAATCAAATCCCATCTATCAATGCAGGCTTGAGCGGGATTGGCAATCGGTGATACGAAATCGAAGTTTCGGCAAATACAATCCGAACAAGTATTCCCCGTAATATCGATTAAATTTTGTTTTGTCTGCAAGCGTCCCACATTGATCGCTAATTCTACGACTCTCAAGTCTTTTTGCATAAGATCTGAAGCCGATAAACTGCCATTTTCATAATCTATGCGAAGGACTAAAAGTTCATTAATACTAGTGCGTAAATTAGCCAGCTGTGCGGCAATACGCGCTTTTTCTTGATAGCCAACTAAGGTTGCCACACTTATCCCTGCGAGAATTGAAATAATCACAATCACCACGAGCAATTCAATAAGCGTAAATCCTTTTTTTTTCACAAGCCATATTCTAGCTTATGCCTAATGTGCCGACAAATTTCGTAATTCGATTTTAGGTCGTTGTAATTTGGTTTAACCAAGATTCGTAAACGGGATGTGCTTTTAAAGTTTCACCATGTGCAATGATTATCAGCTTTCTTTTGGCTCTGGTAATGGCCACATTTAAACGTCTTAAATCTTTTAAGAAACCTAAATTATGCTCGGGGTTTGCTCTGACAAAAGAAATAATGATCACTTCTTTCTCACGCCCCTGAAAACCATCGACCGAATTAATCTCAACACCGGTTTCCCCTATAAGTCGAGTGAGGAGTCTCACTTGCGCTTGATAAGGCGCAATGACACCAATATGTTCTGACAGAAGTCCAAATTTAAAACATTCCTCAATTACCTTCTGTACATGCACGGCTTCATGTAAATTTTCATAAGAAGACGATTTTTCGTTTCTAGATTCCAATGCTTCCTCGCCTTCCAAACTGGTATCGGTAAAAATAACCGGAAAAGCCGGGGTTAAGTAGCCAGACGTAGTTAGTGATTCATGAGGAATTAAATCCAGCAATGATCTTTGCGCCACAGAGGCATCTGAAACCAAACGAGACTCGTAAAACTGACTTTTAGGATAAGCCAAAATCTGATCATTCATGCGGTACTGCACCTCAAGCATTTTAACATTCCAAGGCGCCTGCGCTTTAAGTCGGGCAAATAAAGTTTTCTGCAATTCCATCGCTTTCGGGTTTATAATTGTGGGTGGCAACTGTTGATCATCCCCGGCCATCACAAATCGACGCGCTTTCATTAAAGGAATCAAAGACGACGGTTCAACTTGTTGACTCCCTTCATCAATCACCGCGATATCAAAATACTGGTTTTGCATTAAATCACTTCCAGACATACAGTTGGTTCCAATTACAATATCAGCACCCGCTAAAATATCATTAAATATTTGTTGTTCGAGTTCCTTAATGGTGTGCACTTTTTCTTCTATACGTTGTTGCTGTTTTAACCAGCCATACATAGAACATATTTTTCGACACTTAATCCCACGAGCGCCTTTGCCACTCCGACCTTTTTGCATTATCTCAGCATCGGTTAAACCTCTTCTCAATCGGTCTTTTGGCTTTTGAAAAGTAGTCTGTTTTGAGCGCATTTGGGTCACTTCTTCCCATTTCCCTTTAAAGGCTTGGTATTTAGGATGCGCCTGAAAATGAGCGTGTAGAGAATAGGCTTCATAACCTGGTACAATTCTGGCGGGATGTCCAATTCTAACAATTTTTAAATCTGGATAATCCGCCAATTTTATAAGAATATTATCCGCCGCAATGTTAGATTCTGCAGTGGCTAAAATACGTTTTCGTCTAAGCACACCTTGAAAGATGAGTTCGGCCAAGGTCGTGGTTTTGCCGGTTCCTGGTGGCCCGTGGATTAAAAAGCCATCCCGAGTTCCAAGCGCTGATTCTATCGCTTCAATCTGTGAATGGTTCAACTGTTTGTTAAACACTTCAACTTCTACAATTTTTGGAGGAAACATCGGACGTTCCCCTAAAACTACCGATTTTAAAGGGTGCTTAATTTTAGAAAAAAGCTTCAAATTATCCTGCATTCGCCGATATGGCATATCGTTTGAATACAAATCTAAACGCAAACTCGACCCAAATGCCCAACGCGGTGGCGCATTTTCAAAAGCGACGGTTATATCAAATTTACTAACACTCGTAATTGTACCAGAGACTTCACTCTCTAGCGGGTTTCCCCGACTCACCAAAACTAAATCCCCCACACTCATTCGCGTGTTTAAAGGACGATCTTTGCTGTACTTAATGACGGTATAGTGAAAAACACTCGGCGCTTTTTTCCCACTCAAATAAAACTCACAGCGCCCAAGCGATTGCCGCTCGCGAGCGGTCAAGAGTGTCATTTCATCTCGATGTCTTTTAATTTCGGCCTTTCTCTCCAATTCCACTAACTGTAAAAATCGGGATACGTATTCCATAAAATAAAGTTAAAAATTAAGGGAATAAACCATAACTTAATATTAAAGCAGGATTTTGAGCTAACACAATTTTTAATTGGTTTCTGCCAACTAAGAGTTACTCCATAAGCGCAGAAATTTGCATTTTCATCGCTGCGCTCAGCACTTCTAATTTTTGCGTGTCTAAGCCTTCAACTTGATATTGTTCAATCATGGCATCAAGTGAAGCCACTCGGCCCATCAAACGCGCTTTTTTGGCGGCGAGTAATCGAGCGGCTACTTTTTCAGAAGTTTGGTTGATCGTAAATTCTGCTTGTTGCAAAGCTTCTAAATCTTCTTCACTCGCTTGAATGAGTTGTGTTTTACTTTGTTCAATTTGATTTAAAGCCCAAGCTTTATCCATTTCAGAAAGGGCCGTAGCGCCTTCAACTGTTTGCTCTAGAGAAACAAGATTTTCCATTTTTTGTGCTACCAAATCTTCATACTGAGCATTCGCCATGCCCGTTGAAAATAAAAGTCCGAAACCGAAAATTAAATATTTCATAATGATGAGGTCGGTTGGTAACTAAAAAGTTGTTCGGTAAAAATTGGTTCTAATGATTCTTTCGTGCTTTCGAACTCTGCCATATCATTGGCAAATTCATCACTTAAAGATTGCGCCAAAGCTTCCATATCCATTTCAGCCGTTCCCGCATTAGCAGTTTGAACTGAAACCGGCATGGAATCGGCCATCATCATAGCCGCAGGCGCGACCATTTTACGAGCCATTGGCAAGGCATCGGCAGAAACTAAAGCCACTTCTTGTTGATCACTCACAATTGAAGGCGCGACTGACGCCGGCACTTGTGATTGCCAAACATAACCACTGACACCCAGCACTAAAACAGCGGGTAATGCCACTCCAGCATAACGACTAAAGCTCGTAAAAAACGATCCCCAAGTCGAATCATCTTCTGGTGGAGTGTTAAGCAAGTCAACTTGTCTTAACACCGATTTCAAACCTTGTGGATTTGGTTTTACCAAAGTTCTTTGCGCGGAGAAGAAATCTTGTAAATCTTGCAACGCCGCTATGTCTTCCGTCAGATGCGGAAAATCTGCTTGGACCGAACCCATGCTTTCTCCGCTCTCTAAGCGCAGTAAGATAGATTCAAATTGTTGGTCAGTAATGGAGGACATGGCAGTCATTAATTATTTAAATGAGATTTTAATTTTCTAAGCGCCCTTACTTGAATTTGCCTAATATTCATTTCTGATTTCCCAAGTTTTTCAGCCACTTCAGCGTTTGAATAACCTTTTAAGAACTTTAGATCCAAGACCTCTCGATATTCAGTTTTAATATTCCCGAGTAAATCTTTTACAAAATTCTGAGCCTCAACGGATTCAAGTATGGCTTGCGGATCTGGATCATCGCTGGGCAGGGTTTGCAACTTATCTTGCGCCTCATCCATGCCTTCAAGCGAAACGGTTTTTTGCTTTCGATAATAGTCAGTGACTAAATTCCGAGCAACGGTGTAAAAATAAGCCAGTGGCGACGGATGATTTGCGGCCAGGGCTTTATCGGCTTTCCAGGCCTTCAAAAACACTGTTTGCGTCAAATCTTCTGCCAAATCGGGGTCACTTACTTTCTTCAGCACAAAGCGAAAGATAGGGGTGTAGAAATTGTCATAGAGCAATGAGAAAGCTTCTTCATCACCAGCAATAGCATTTTCAACCAATCGGCCAGCAGGCACATTCTTATTCATCAGCGTAGAGGGGTAACTCAAGACTATTAATAGTGAGTCAGTAGGTAAAACGCAACACGCATTTTATTTGTGACAGGAATTTCAAGCTTTGACCAAACGCTTATTTTTTTTAGTATAAGATTATATCAAAACTACTTTAAAGGAACTTTAAACCATATTCTGATGACTACAAAAAAAACAAATCCATTTAACTCCATGAAAATTCCTACCATTGCTTCCATTCTGACCCCTCTCATAGTTTTAGGCGTAGCCACTGTAGTCATACTCGATGGTTTTGTCAGTGTGCCCGCTGGGCATGTAGCCGTTATTTTTGATCGTGGTCGTGGAGTGCTTGAGCGTGAACTTGGTGAAGGAATCCATTTAAAAATTCCATTTTGGCAAAGTGCTATTCTCATGAATACTCGGCTGCAAACCTATACGATGTCGGCCAATTTAAGTGAAGCCGATATGATTAATAATACCAAAGCCTTGCAGCTGCAAAGCTTGGTTAACAGCTCGGAATCAACCGTTCGAAATTACGCCTTACAAAGTAACGACAGTAATAATTCAATTGATGCCCTAACAAAAGACGGACAAACCGTCACCGTTGATTTAACCGTTCAGTTTCAAATTGATGGTGATAACGCCAGTGTGATCTATAGAACCATTGGCTTAAATTATGTGGATAAAGTCGTGCGGCCCGCTGCCAGATCAATTACTCGTGAGAAAGTAACCGGTTTCACTTCAAAAGAACTTTATAACGAAAACACGCGTCAACAAATGGAAGAAGAAATTGAAAGCACCATGAAAGCCAATTTTGGCAGTAAAAATGTAATTTTGGGCGATGTCTTAATTCGGCACATTGGTTTTAGCCAGAGCTATTTAAACGCCATTGAAGAAAAACAAATCGCTCAACAGAAAATTGAAAAAGCTGAGTTTGAAAAACAAGAAGCCGAAATCAGAAAACAAAAAACAATTATTGAAGCTGAAGCGGAAGCCGAATCGATTCGGTTAAAAGGAGAAGCCTTAGCCAGCAATCCAGAAGTAATTCAACTCCAGTTTGTCGAAAAAATGTCGCCTTCAATTAAATGGGGCATCATGCCTGATAGCGGTTTACCATTACTTGATATTAGTCAATTAACCCAATAGGCAATAAAACCACACGGAACGTGGCATCCTTGATAGAAAAGAGATTCACAAATACAATTTAAACACTTTAGCACAAAACGTCAACCTCATCAAATTGGCAATTCTGTCTACTGCTTTACAATTGATAGGTAAATATCCACAAAATTTATGGCCTTTTCGGTTCACACGTTCGAGACAAATCCAGATGGAAACCTTGGTTTCGCCTTTCACCAAAAGGTTGGTGAAGGACAAGAACTCTATTTCTTGGCAAAATTTGGGGCTGAAACTCTAGAGCCACAATCAATGGCCGAAACAATTTTCGGGGCGATTGTGGATCATATGGAAGCTTCAAAAATAGAAGATCACTACGATCGCTTTGAAGACGCGCTAAAAGCCGCTAATCAAGAAGCCAAGAAGAATCAAATTACTGGGAAAAATCCGCCTGAGATTGTCGTTGCTTATTTTGATTTTCACCAATTGTACCTTAGTCAATGTGGTCCATCAGAAGCTTACTTGATTCGCGACCACGGAGTGAGTCAGATTACAGAAATTGCCGATCAAGCTGAAGATTTGTTTTTAAATATCTTAAGCGGGCAAGTGATGGTCGACGACGTCATTTTACTCAGTTCAAATCGCATTTTGCGAACATTAACCGCCAATGAGTTAGCCGATACATTAGGAAAACAGAATTTCCGCCAAGCTTCAAATCAGTTCAGACAAGAACTTTCACAAAAATCAGAAGAAGATTTACTCGTTACCATTATTGGTATTGGTAAAAAAGAAGAAACACCCGCGGCTGGATTCTTAAATAAAATGGTCAGTACAGCCGAAAAAGCGGCTGCTCCACTAAAAGAAGCGATGACCAGTGATGAAACTTTGGTTGAAAAAGATCCCCTTGGAAATGAATCGATTCCAAACCTCTCTAATAACCGAACCGCTAAAAATCCAAACAAAGCGATGCAGAGTGTGAACGCTGCCTCAGCGAGTCTAAAAAAACTGACTCAATTTAGACCACAAAAGAATCTCGTTATCTTAGCTGGAGCGGTATTAGTACTGCTACTTATTGGTTTAGGGGTTAAATCAATTAGCTGGGAATCGGAAGAAGAAGTTCAATTAAAAGAAGAACTAAACATTGCTCGCGAAGCGTTGCAACAAGCCGATACGTTTATTATTCAAGGAGAAAGAGAATCGGCGAAAGAATACTTAAAAAAAGCAGATCAATCGGTGCAAGAAGTCTTTAAATCTAAATCAAAACTGTTCCGTAGTGATGCTCAATTTATTTTAGCCGCTATTAAAGATAAACAATTACAGGTTGAAAATGCCAAACAAGTAACTCCCAGCTTAGTGGCTGATTTAGGCGCTAAAAGCGATAATTTATCGGCTCGAGGTTTACTTGAACTAGAAGGAAGCTTTTATGTCTTCGATAATAAAAGCGTGATTAAAACCGTTCGAAACGTAGTTGAGTCACCAGCGGAATTAAGTTCTTCTGGTGGAAGTGTCCTCGCCGGAGCCAGCCGAACCGATCAACGAACATTAGTATTCTTAACCGACGACCCAAGACTCATTGAATACCGAGAAGGCATTATTACCCCAATGCAAACCCAAGACGAAAACTGGAAAAAAGGAATTGATATCAAAACTTACGGACGATTCGTGTACATCCTTTCTCCAACAGAAAACCAAATCTGGAAATACGAACGAAGAAGTGCTAATTACTCTGGGGCTACCGCCTACAACACGGGAAATATTGAAATCGCTGATGTTGTAAGCTTCACCATTGATGGATCAATTTACATGATTGCTGCCAGCGGAGAGATAAAAAAACTCTTCCGTGGTGAAACCCAGGATTACGAATTCCGAGAACTGCCTTCAATTCCGTTCAGCGGACCAAATCTCAAAATCTACACCAGCGCCGAACTTGATTACATTTATGTGTTAGACCCGGATAATCAAAGACTGCTGGTCTTCACTAAAGGGGAGCGGTTTGCCACTTACCGACGTCAAGTGATGTTCCAAAACGAAACGGGTGACCTACAAAATGTTCGAGATTTCTACATCGATGCGAGCGGTCAAAAAGTAACGATCTTAACCGAAAACAAAATTTTCGAATTTAATATGTAATGAACCGTCTGAAAATCTGCACCGGTAGAGTATGCAGTGATTACGGTTCAGCCTATTTATTTGATCGAGCCAAAGCCGAACTAGCTGGGTCTGAAACGGCCCTAAAGGTAGAGCCTTGTGCTTGCCTGGGAAAATGCGAATCAGCGGTAAATGTTCGTTTCGAATCTGATAAAGACCCCGTAGATTACTCCAATGTGACAGGCCCTGGCCTAGCCGAAATTTTAAAAAACATCCTTAAAAAATAGCTTATGAATACGATTTTAACCGGAGAACTAGTTTTAGTTTCAAAAGAAATAGCCGCCACCGACACCCTTAAACTTAACTTTAGTTTATCAAACCTAAAAACCTTGACCGGTGAAAATTATGAAGGGGCATTTAATTTCTCTGCCGGGCAGTTTGTTTCTCTCGGTTTTAGCCAAACGGCTTGGCGGGCTTATTCAATTGCTTCAACCCCAGACGAAAAGACACTAGAGTTGATGGTACGAATTGTTGCAGGAGGTGTTGGAAGTGAAGCCCTAAATGCCGCCGAAATAGGAGATGCGTTCCCATTCAAAGGCCCCTTTGGTCATTTTACTTTATCTGAAAATACTCAAGCCCATTTAGTATTCTGTGCTACGGGAACTGGAATAGCGCCCTTTAGAGCGATGATTAAAACTGAAGCTGCCAGAGATACTCCTCGAGCTATGACATTGCTGTACGGGGGCCAAAATGCAGATGATTTAGCCTATTTAGAAGAAGTGAACCAATGGGGTGCCGAACTCAAAGTTCAACTGGGTTTATCAAGAGATGCGAATTTAAAAATCCCAGCCGGTTTAAAGTGCGAAGCCATGAACTGCCGAATCACAAATATTCTAGAAAGCTTTGAAAAAAATGATGATTTTGAATTCTATTTATGTGGAAATGGAGCAATGGTAAAATCGGTTCAAGAAATTTTACAGGAAAAAGGTTTTGCCAAGGAACAAATCTTTATGGAACGCTTTAACTAAAAAACTCTGAATCTATATTAAGATTCAGAGTTTCTAAAGGGCTTATAAGTTTCGACTTCGAGCTCTTATTTTTTAATTTCAATTTTTCTTCCAGCGGTGTTGGCTGCAATCTCAGGGAAATACATCTCTTCAACTTTAGCGGGTAACCATTCAAAGTCACCAGCTAATCTAGGTCTAAGAATATAAGTGATTTCATGAGTGCCAGCCGGCAAGTAATCAATAAAGAATCGAGCTCTATCTAAACGGTATTCTTGATGAGAAATTAATGGCTGACACCATCCCCAATCACAATTCTCAGTCCCAAGAGCGCCTTCTAAAGTTTGGTCAGCGTTATCAAAATTAAAATTTACAATTTCAACTCCACTTGGAATTGGGTCTTCGACTAAAACTTGTCTATGTGCCCGAGGAGTCACGATCTTTAATTTGACTAAATAGTTTTCTCCCAGCTGTAAGCTATCGTCTTTTAAAGGCTGGCCTTCTAACCCCTGTAAAAGATTCACTTCTCTTTCAATCCAAAAACCTTTGGCGTTCGCAACGACGTCTGAGGCTGGCAATGTTTCAGTTAAAACAAAATCCATTAATACTGGTTTATCGGTGGTTAATTCATAGCTTTGACGGCTTTGTTCAACCTTCGTAGCACTGTAAGTTTTAACGTCCTCTAAATGAGCCAAAGTGCCTTCGAGCAAAGTTTGATTTGCGGTTATATTTTTAAGATTAAAATTCGCACCCACCGAAGCCGTTTCTTGAGTTTGAACGTATTGGGCTAATGTTTTCAAAACATGCATCGATGAATTTCCAGAGAGTGATTCTTTCTGACTTTCAGACAAATAACGCGCGATAAACTCATACTCATTTTCAAAGGCATTCTGATTCATCAAAGTTTCAAAAATCAAAGCCGTCAATCGTTCATCTTGCGAGTAAAAAGCGCCATCGGTTTCACTCCAAAACCCGTAACGATCTTCTCTTTTATAGCTTTGAGTAATCGCGGTTAAATACTGTGTCTTAAGGGTTTCTAATGCTGGCGATAAATCCCCAAGTTTCTGAGCCGTTCGAATCCAACGGATTTTCCCTTCTAAAGAATTAGTATAACTTTTTAAGAAGTCTAAATCATTCACCCCGAACCGATTGTAATCTACTAGTACTGAAGCCGCATGAGTTCTTGAAATTGGATCAGGACACTGCCAGTTCAATCCATCGTCACACGTTTTAAAGAGTTCAGTTCTCAGGAAATCTGCAGATACGCTTAAATGCTCCTGATTTAAAGGCATATTATTTTCAGCCAATAAGGGGGCGTATTCCAATACTTGTGTTGTCACCCAGAAGTTCGCACGATTTGAATCTTCCCAAAAAGCGTAACCACCACCTTCAATAAAACTTTTTTCAATTTGATCCCGGGTTTCAACCAGTTCATCAAGCGCTAAATTTGGTACTTCACGGTTCAAAGATTTATCTAAGTTGTTCTGATAAATTTTAGACACAAGTAAAGACAAACGTTGCTCGGTGCAGCCATAGTTAATTTTTTCAGCCACATCAATCAATGTTTCAAGCGAGTTAGAAAGCGATGCAAAAATTTTAACCGTTAAGCTTGAGTTGATCGATTTTGGATCGACTAGAGTTTGAACATTATAAGTATTTTCTACTCTCTGAAAATCAGCTGCCGCCAAACTCATGGCCGGTGGCAAAATTTCACGCTCTAAGGCAATAGCATCTTTTAACTGTGAAGCTTCACTTTCAATGGTGTATCCAAAGTTAATCGTTTTAGACTCAAGAGAAGGTTTCACTCTTACAGTAAAATAAACTCGAGCTTCTTTGCCAACACTGACCGTTTTTTCAGAATCCCCCACCACTTCTATTTCAGGTGGTAAATTCAAAGACACCAAAATATCTTCTTTTTTAACTTCACTATCATCGCGATAAACTAGTAAGCCTAATTCAAGTTCGTCGCCAGCTTGAAAGAAATTTGGAACAATTTCCGAAATCAATAAAGGCAATGAGACTTGAAAATCTGAAGTGTTCGTACCAAAAGCATTATTTTTTGTAGCCCCTACCGCAAAGATATTCCAGGTAGTAAGGTTGTCTGGTAATTTGAAACTATAGGTCCCCTTTCCATCAGCGCCAGTTTCCAATTTAGCGACAAATTCAGCCGTATCTCTAAAGTCTCCTCGCGGTTTAAAATCATCCCCTTTACCGCCACCACCACCAAAGCCCATCTCCATTCGGTCGGCAATTTGTCGAACTTCTTCCATAATAGCGGCCATTTCTTTAGCCGACATAAAATTGGCTAACGTATGATAAGTAGAAACCCCGAGTGGCCATTTTCCAATTAAAGACTCCATCAAATCGAGTGGTACTCGAGCTTTCAAAGCCAGCAAAGTTTCATCCACTACGGCTATAGCCACTTCAGCCGCTTGACCTTGGTTTGCGACTTGAGTTTCAACATTCAGCACCACTTCATCTCCCGGACGGTACATCATTTTTTCAGGCGTTACTTTAAGCTGCAAGGTATGACTTGTATCTTCAATTTTAATCGGATGCGCGCCCCACTTAACCTGCATTTCTCCCGCTTCATCAATCCCCTCTACCAGTATTGAAACAAATACATTTGGGCTCATCCAATCTTCCACCACAAATGAAACGGTGCTATTTTCAACGTTAAAATCGAGCGTTTCAAACACTTCGCCACGTTCTAAAGTAGCATGCACTCGCGTTGGTTCAAATTCAGCATTCGGGGAAAACACTTCGACCGTCTCACCAATTTTGTATGTATCTTGATTTGGAAACAGCCATAAAATATTGTTCGTATTATTTTCTCTGACTTGATCTAAATCATTCCCGGCCACCCAGAAATATTTATCGAGCAACGCGAGTCGACCTTTATCGTCTGTGGTTTCAAATTGGAAAATATACTCTCCACCAGAGGTTGGAGCGGTGAAATCAAATTCAAATTCTCCTTTTTCGTTGGTTTTAGTTTGAACCGATTTTACTTCTGTTTCAATCGATTCCCATTCACCATAAAAGTTGCCATCTGCATTTTTTCTTTCATTGCGAACCCATTTCGTTTGTAGCAATCGCAATTTAACTGGAGCCGAAACGATTAAATCACCCGTTAAGTTTTTAACCGAACCGCCCAGTTTTGCGGTCTCTTGTGTGGCTAAGAAATTTGGAATCGCTTTCAGCACGATCTCTCGATTTGCGGTTTCAAATGGAATTGAAATTTCGGTAGAACTTTGTTCAGCATCACTCACATTTACGGTGGCATTGAGCGTTAACAAGTTCCAATCAATATTGGTTAAATCCAAATCCTTAAGCTCAATTTCCAAAGCAAATTCACCATTCTCATCTAGCAAAGCTTCTCCAGATGTAATCACTTTATCTTTTCTTGTTTGTGGTCCCCAGCACCAGAAACGACATCTTTCATTCCCAAATAAAGTCACCGTGTAATTTAAAGGTTTGTTAGTAATGGCTCCACCAAAAGCATACTGCGCACTGATTTTCGCGGTTAAAGTTTCCTCTAAAATGGCGGTCGTGTCAGAAAAAGAACTCTCGATTAAGAAGTTTGGCTTTCGATATTCCTCAACCCAAAAAGGCGTTTCCATACTAAAAGGAGACGTGCCGTCAGCATTCATAATATTAAAAACTAAGCGGTAATTCCCTAATTTAGCAGCTTCCGGAATCATATATTCCCCATTAAAGCTACCAGCGGCTGACACGCCCTTAAAGCGGTCAACTTCATTGTATTCTGGGTCAAAAACCACTATTTCATAATTTAAATCTAGTGCACTATCGCTTACGGGTTTTAAGGGAAAATTTTTACCAAATAATTGGAGCTCCCGAAGCAAGCCTTTGAAGTAAATTTTTTGGTTTGGTTTGTATAAGGGACGATCGGTAAACAGCGCTCCCGAATAAGTTTGGCTGTATTGCCAATCACCAAATTCAGCCTGCGTATCCCACGGGCTCATGCCTTGATTAAACTGTGGTGTACCGTAACCGACTTTATCCCCGCTCGTGACTTTTACACTTTTAAATTGTCCCTGTGGAATCATCGTTTCATAACCACTTTCAACGCCATTTACTTGGTTGTAACGTCGTTCTGTTTGCCAATCTCCTACAAAAAACTCCATATTTAAAGCCTCGGCTAAAGCCGTTTCACCAGGATAGGGTTGAGCGTAAACTTGGACTTTATCATTAGGAGCACTTTTAATTTCAACCGAAAAATCTGAAACAAAGAAACGCGTTTCAAAAGAAGCAAACCGATTATCTTCTTTAAAATCTGCTACCACATTTAATTTGTAATTCCCTGGTATAATTTGGCCCTCAGTATTAAAAATTTGTGGAAACTGATTTGGTAAATCCAGCGTCCAAATTTTTCTTTTTTTCAAAGAACCTGGAATCGGATAGGTTTTAGTTTGTCCATTAAGCGACACCGTTAATTGAGTGGTGTTACCACCATAAACAAATGTTGGTTCAAGTTTGGCGTCACGAGCAAAAACGGTGTAGTTCGCCGGTATATAAACCGGACTAAAAAAAGTTTCTAAGTTGGTTTGAAATTTGAACGGCACGTTAGATTTCAAATTTCGGCCAGCGGTATCTGTAAATCCAGGCTTAAAACTAATTTCGTATTCTACTTCAGGATCCCACGCTCCATCTGGCGGGCTTAAATAAAAGTTTTGGCTGTCGTAGCTGTTTTCCACCCAGTATTTAAGGGCTTCTTCTACTAATGAATTTTTTGGTTCTGGTTTAATCACTAAATTCTCGGCAAACGTTTTACTTGAAACCAAAGACGAAAAAGTAAACACAGCGGATCTTTGATGAAAAGGTGGCGCTTGAAATTGAGAAAGTTCAAAAGGACCAGCGGTCGTAAATTCTAAGTTTATAGGTTCTTCTAATGGCAAAGGTCCATCTATGGAGTAACTCCCTGGAGCCGCAATCGTTAACGTATATAAAGTAGCTTCAGGCCAAGAAGACTGTGGCGTTAAGACTAAAATCGATTTATCGGTTATTTTTTCTTCATTTTCATCGATTTTGGTTCCATAAGTGATGTCTATTTTTGTCGGCGCTATAGAGGTCAAACTAATGGCTTTCTCGAGCGATCCTAATGAAACTTCTTGGTTAAAATTTAAACGAATAGGTTCTTTAGAGACCAATAAATCCGTGTCACTGCTATTCAAACTTAAACGCTCGGTCTCAAAACTGTAAGAAAAGTCAGCCAAAATTTCTGGCGTAGCCCCTAAAGTATATTTGGTTGAAGGTTTCCAAGGCTCTAGCGGCTGAAACATAATTCCACTTGTTCCAAGCGTCCGCCATTCCCCTTCTTGCTCAGGGCTAATCGTTATATATTTCCCTAAAAAAGCTTTCGCCTGTTGTTGATTTTGTAAGGCTAATACGGGTTCTTTCCATAACAGCGTGATTGGCGTCAACCCTTTAACATTTGTTGAATTTTCTGCTGGAGAAATAAAATCAATTTCTGCAGGATTTTCAAAATTAATATCGGCTAAGTTAATTTCAATCTCGGCTAGATCTTTCAGGTCTTGTGCGCTCGGTACTTTGTCACAAGCCACTAAAATAAAGCTGACCGCCATTAGAACGAACTTTTTCATTGGGTTTGAATGATTACAATGCTTCAACCAGAATGTGAACTAAATCGCTGTCACCGTCAAGCGTTCGCACTTCAAACGCATGCATTCCAACCGATAAATTTTCAAATATAGGAGACGTTTGAATCGCACCATTGTGACGATACTCGGTCACCTGGCTCTGCGCCCCTCGGGTTTGAATCAATAAACTAGAACCCTCGGCAAAAACATCGCCCTCTGCCGGATAAACAATTTGAAAGGTTTCTGGTAAAAAAGCCTCAACTGTATTTAAGGCTTTTAACTCTTTTGGGGTTAAAAAAACGGGCACTCTTTCCGAACAATTAGTTTCACCCGGTCGGCGACAAACCCTACTTAAGGTACGATTTCCTTTAAAAATAAAGTCAGTTCGTGGCTGATCGCGGTGCAAGCGCTGCATGACTCGTTGCCAAATCGGGCCCGCGCCCTGCATCCCAGAGCTAGCTATCATCGGAGCCCCATTCGCATTTCCAACCCAAACCCCTACTGTGAATTGAGGGGAAAATCCAACAACCCAATTATCTCTAAAGGCTTGAGAGGTCCCTGTTTTACCACCACTTGGGAAATCAAGTTCTAAACTATTCCCCCGGGAAAAATTTTTCCAACGGGCTTCATTGTCACTTAAAACCTGTTGCGCCCACTCGGCACTGTCAGTGGAAAATACTTTTTTCACACCCGTTGGCGCGGGTTCATATATAACTTCACCATCGGTCGTTTTTAAAGACACAATAAAATTTAAATCTCTCAGTTCGCCTTGATGCGTAAAAACAGAAAAAGCTTGTGTGACAGAAAGTAACGACGCCTGCGCTGAACCAAGCACTAAAGAAAGCCCAAGATCATCTACGCTTTCTTGCAGATTAATTCCCACCGATCGCAGCAAAGCATAAAAGTTCCCAACGCCAATTCGGTTTAATAAATCAACAGCGGCTATGTTATATGAATTTGCCAAGGCTTCTCGAAAACGAACAGATCCGTTTTCTTCTTCAATATTAAAATTTCGCGGCAGATAACCTTCGGGGAAAATTGTTTTTTGGTCATTCAAAGCTGAGGCCGGCGATAGGCCTTTTTCTAACGCTAAAGTGTAAAGAAATGGTTTTAATACTGAACCGGTTTGTCGCACCGAAGTGGCCAAATTAACCGCCCCATCAATAGTGTCATCAAAAAAATCAGGGCTACCAACCATAACCCGAATATTGTTTTGACGATCAAGAACAACTACAGAGCCGTTAAAAAGCTTCTTACTTTGTTGCTCACGCTTAATCACCTCTTGCAGAATATGAAGCGTATCTTGGTATAAGGTTTTATCTAAAGTGGTGTAAACCTTAATTTCAGTATTGGGTAAATTTAATTCCGAAAGTTGATTTTTCACCCAAAAAACAAAATGAGGCGCAATGATAAAATTTTCTATATGAGGTTTGATCACTAAAGGCTCAGCCGTCCAAAAATTGAAATCTGTTTCAGATATAAGCGTCCCTTCACGCAACCGGCGCAACATTAAATTACGTCGCTCCACCGAAAGCTCAGGGTTAGAAATTGGATTAAACTGGCTTGGATTCTGAACAATTGCTAGCAAAGTGGCCATTTCGCCAATTGAAAGTTGGTCAAGACGCTTAGAAAAATAATGATCCGCCGCCCCTGGGAAACCTTTTACGTTATAACCCAGGCTCACTCGGTTTAAATAATCATTTAAAATTTCGGTCTTGCTGAGTTGTTGCTCCAGCTTAAAAGCCCAAAAGGTTTGACGCATTTTATACCACCAATTTCGAGACTCAGGCTCTAAGTAACGAAGACGTGCTAATTGCATCGTAATCGTTGAAGCCCCTGAAACCGTCGAACCCGCTGCTAGGTTCTGAGTTGTGGCTCTAAGCAAAGCTTTAAAATCAACGCCTGCATGAGTTCTGAAATTCTGATCTTCCAGCTCTATAATGGCCGCCTGTAAAAATTCTGGCAACGCCTCTGATTTATCTTGAAACGCGGATTCTTTATAAAGCAGTTCTCCCGCTCTATCATAAAAACTGAAAGACTGTTTAGAAAGTTCAGTTTTTGGTAAGGGCATTCCCCATACTAAGCCAAAAGACAGGATGATAAGGCTTAATAGAGCCAACACAGTTTTCATAGTTTCATTTAAGCGGCTCAAATTGTTAAGACAAGTATTTTAATAAATAAATAATATATTTGCATGTATTGTAAATAAAATGTATAATAAAATATAATTTCAAAATAAAACAACAAAAATGAAATACTCTAAAACTCTAGTCCTTGCCATGTTGCTCGGTTTCAGCACGCTAAATTTAGCCACGGCTCAATCTGAGGAAGAAGATCCACTAACTGGATTTGACGATTTATTCGAAGCTATTGAACAGATCGAAGAAGAAGGCACCAGCATGGAAGCGGGTGGAGAAACTTCTGAAACAATGGAGACAGTAGAAAGCACTGAAACAACAGAAACCACCGAAACCACTACTGAAGTTGAAGTTACATCTGAAACGAGCACGGAAACCGTCACCGATAACAGACAAAAGATTGGAAGTCGTTTGTTTCCGAAAGAAATACCAGCCGGCAAAGAAACTCATATTCTTTACACTATTCCAGGAGCTATTGCCTTCCGAGGTATGACATTTATGCAAATCGATTCAGCTTTGTTCTTCAATAAATTCCAAAAATGCGACACGCCAGAAACGGACGTAGTAACCAACAAACTGGCTCGACTAAAAATTAGTCAAGGCGCTCCACTTGAATGTCGAGAAAGCATGAAATACCAATTTGCTCCTTACCGAACCTACAGAGCCAACCGGTAATTTATAAATTCAATCACAAAGAAAAGACCGTTCTATCTGAACGGTCTTTTTTATTTAGGTTTCAACTCTTTCTATGTGTGCCCCAAGGCTATTTAAATTTTCTACAAAGTCTTCGTAACCACGATCTATGTAATCAATATTGGTGACCTTTGTGTATCCTTCAGCAATTAAGCCAGCCAGTACCATCGCCGCTCCGGCTCGCAGATCCCAGCTTTGGACCTCAGCCGCTCTTAGTTTTACTTTTCCACTAATTCGCGCTTGATGCGGATTCAAGATTTGTACTTTTGCCCCCATTTTTTCAAGTTCAAGCAAATAGGTTAAACGGTTTTCAAAAAGTGTTTCAAAAAGCAGTGAATCACCTTCACATTGAGTCAGCAAAACGCCTAAAGGGCTTTGTAAATCGGTGGAAAAACCCGGATAAATAGCCGTTTGCACCTTGGGAATCGCTTTTAAATTTGGACTTGGCAACACATGAAGCGCATCATCGAGCATTTCAAATTGGGCCCCTAAGCGTTTAAGCAAACCATAAAATGAAAATAGTTCACGGTGATTCACATTCTTAATCATCAGCTCCCCTTGCGTTAGTAACGCGGCTATCGCGTAAGTCCCTACCAGTAAACCGTCAGTTGGAATGGTGAAAGTTCCCCCCTTTAGCATTTTAGTCCCTTTAATTTTAAGATGATGCGTTCCGATTCCTTCGATCATCGCCCCCATTGAATTCAGCATTTCAAGCGTCGCGCAAACATGAGGCTCCGCTGCTGAAAAATAAATCTCTGCCGTATCATTTTGGCCGGCTAAAAACATAGCCAGGTTCTCGGTTCCAGTAACCGAGGCTTCAGATAATAAAATTCTTTTGCTCTTTAAATCTTCACGATCAAAGGTTGCCTTTAAACTATCATCACTTTCTTCTACCTCAGCCCCTAGTAATTGTAACCCATCGGTATGAATATAATTCGAACGAGCTCCAATTACACATCCCCCTGGCATTAAAATTTCACATTGTCCAAAGCGACTTAAAATAGGCCCCAGCATTAACAGTGAAGCTCGAAATTTACGAACATCATCTAAATCTGCCAACCTATCTAAATCTACTTTCTTCGCTTCAATTTCTACTTTTCGTTCGGTGGGGTAACGATTAACGCTCACACCAATATCTTCAAAAATAGTCAGTAAGTTATCAATATCGGTAATATTTGGTACTTCTAAAAAAGTACATTTTTCAGGCGTGAGCAAAGCTGCACATAGCATTGGGAGCGCCGCATTTTTCGCCCCATTAATACGAATTTCACCTGAAATTTTAGTGCCACCTTCAATTTCAAAATAGGCTCTAGGCTTTGCAATTCTTGGTTTGTCATCTCGGTTCATAAAGGTAATCAAATTATCACCGCCCAGCTTATAAAGCTTTCTGATAACTTCTTCGTTTTTAGGCGTGCTGCTTCCATCCATCCAGTGATGAATGGTTTGTCGGCTAACGCCTAAGTTCTCCGCTAGCTCTTTTGGTTTCCATCTATGATTTTCAAGCCACCCTCTAAAATTAGTTTTAAATTCTATATGCATACCATACATTCTAATGAAAAATTAACTCTAGCGTCAAATTTTTTAAGCCACTTCCCTACTTATAACTAAAAACAAAAATACTAGTCAAAAATATAAATATAAATACATTTAATATATGAAATATTTTTACTTGTATCTGGCTCTCGTTCCAGTTTTTTTCATCATAGATTTTTTCTGGATAAATTTCGTCGCAAAAGATCTTTACGCCAAATATTTAGGCGATTTAGTACAAATAAATTATGTCCCAGCCGTTCTGTTTTACTTGGTTTATATAATTGGAATTATTCTCTTTGGAGTGCAACCAGGACTTAATTCTGGTCAGTGGCAGCAAGCACTAATATGGGGGGCTTTATTTGGTTTTTTCACCTATGCCACTTATGATATGACCAATTTAGCCACCTTAAAAAATTGGCCTATGAGTGTTTCTTTTTATGACATGATGTGGGGCACCTTTCTCGGTGCATCCGTTTCCTGTATTGGATATTTCATAGCGACCTGGCTAAAAATTTAACATGTTTCTAATTTTAAAACTGGCTTGCGGCATTTGGATTATACAAACATTAGCCTTCGGACTTTCCATATGGTTAAAACGAAACTCAATTGCCGATGTATTTTGGGGCTTTTCCATAGCGGTCGTAGCAATTGCAGCCAATTACTCTTTTATAATGTATGTGCTCAAAATAAATCCTTACTTAGCACTCTTCATACCTTCTATTGTAATCAGCGCACTAATGGCCATATGGGGATTAAGACTTACCTACCACATTGGTATCCGTTTCATTAAAAAGAAAAAAGAAGACCCACGTTACGCGAAAATGAGTGAAAGTTGGCAGAATTATTATCTCCGCTCTTACTTGCAAGTATTTTTGCTACAGGGCGCATTAATGCTGGGTATGATGTCGGCTCTAGTGGTAACTATTTTATATCCAGCAACGGTTAATATTTATTTACTTGGAGCTGGGGTATTTGTTTGGGCGTTTGGTTTTCTTTTTGAAGTCGTGGCAGACCAACAATTAACTAAATTTGTAAAGACCAAAAAACCTGGGGAAATTATGAAAAAAGGACTCTGGCGTTACAGCCGACATCCGAACTATTTCGGTGAAGTCGTTAGTTGGTGGGGTATCTGGATCATTACACTCAACACGCAGTACTGGTGGATCGCATTTCTGACCCCTGCCATTATTACTTTTCTAATTTTAAAAGTATCAGGTGTACCTATGGCGGAAGCTCATTATGCCGATAACGACGAATTTCAAGAATACGCTAAATATACCAGTAAGTTTTTTCCTTGGTCCCCTAAACGGTAAACACTTGATGGCTTTCATCAAGAAACAAAGCCGTTGAATAAACGGCTTGCCAGTGAAAAGTTCCGTGCACATCCGAGTTAAAAAAAACAAGTTTATCAGATCCTCTACAAGGCTCATTTCCTGAAACCCGAAATTTATTACCTAAAGTTCTTTTTCGAATCACATGCGTGTAGGAGCGCCATTGCCCCCCTACCATTATGCCTTCTATGGGAGTACATTGATCTTTAGTAATCGTAACACCGCTAAAGGGCTCATAATCAATTACGTTTATAGATTCTTCTACGTAAATCATTCGCTGCCTTTCAGGCTTTGCATCAACCGGTAACTGATCTAAACTCATAGTTTTAATTTTAAAAACTTATAGCTAAATACAAAAAAACTACAAAATTCAATTTATTAAAAAAGCCTCCACAAAGGAGGCTTTTTGAAAACTACAAAACCTATAATTCAAACTTATGGCCACAAAATCATCATCTCAACGTATTCTGGGACATCTTCTTCAGCGATTACAGAATTTCCAAAACGAAGCTTTCCTAAATCACCATCCATAGGCGCGTCAAATTCAATCAGGGCCATAAAAGGAATCATATCATCGCCTTCCATCGTTTCGTAGGTGTCTCCATCAAGTGGTTCTAGCCAAGGCCCCGTACCATACCATTCTTTAATAATATCATTGTCTAGAGTCAGCAGAGTAATCGGGAATGAACCTTCAAACATCCAGTCTCGTCGAACCGTTCCACTAATTTCTAAAGGCGATTGGATCGTTTCTCTTTCCGATAAATCATCCAGAACAATTACCACGCCATCTTGATTTGAAAGTAAATATTGGTCTTCCTCTTCAAAATTTTCCTCTTCATCGTTATCCATTATATCATCATCATTTTCACCTGTCTCACTTTCCTCAACTGGCACCGGTGCTGGAGGCATATTATCGTTATTACCAGGAGCCGAAACCGTACACCCCGCCAAAACCAGCAGCATTAAAGCTAAACTTAAAGTTTTCATGTTTATAAAAAAGTTAAAAAAATTGTTATTCATTAGTCGTCTCTTCAGCCGAAGTATCGGCTTCAACTTCCCCTTCGTAACCTAAAATTTCCCACACAGATTTTGAACCTGCATCAAGTGGGCGTTTTTTGTTCGCTTCACAAACGATCCCATCTTTATCACGGTCTAAGCCGTGCACATCATTTTCAATCCCCCCACATTCTTCAAACAAAGTCTGCGCTTCCTCTTGGTAAGCAAAATTATCACAATTAAAATTTTCTTTCTTTTCACATTCGTTAATCAACCACATTCCACTCTCTGTTTTGGTAATCATAGATTCTTTAACCGAACCGGTTTCAATCAGTTTTCCTAAATCCATATCAGTTCCCGATAACTCTAAACCGAAAGCCACTAAAACTACCGCGATTAAACCCAAAATCCAAAGTCTAAATTTTTCAAAAACAAAATAACAAATCGCGAGTATTACCAACAATCCAAGCAAAACAAATAAACGCACATTAGTGCTACGTCTTAATTCTGACTTTTTCGACATTCTAAAAGGCTTAATAAATTAAACCTACACTAAACTTTCGTTCGTTATAGTCAAGGGCTCAGGCTCTACGCTAAGAGTAATAACTCGGTTTCGGCGGTTAAAGCGCCAGTTTAAACTAAGCACTATGCAACAACACAATGCGTAAAACGATGAAATCAAAAGCATAACAAAGTCGCCAACAATAAATAACGCGTAAAGAGAACCAATAACCGCGTTTGTAAGCCACACTAAATAAGTGGTGCTGTTGACTCCTGATTTTTCGATCCATAAATCTTTAATGGTTGGAGCAAAAGCTAAAATCGCCACTCCACCCATTCCGGCGTAAGCAAGCATTAATAAAGACGTAAGAATTTCTGGCATGGTAAAGCAAAATTAACAACAAGAGAAAATGTACACTCGGATTGAACCTTTTTGCGTGACCGCAATATCATCAATCTCTGTATGACTGCTTTCTTAAGGTGAAAGCAAAGTATATTTTTTCCCCAGTCGCCGGCGCTTCACGTTGAGCCCATGACACGAATCTGGATTAGCCCGAATTTAGGCTGAATATTTAAACCGTCAAACTTTTTTATTTCTTTTTTTCGCGAGCCTTAGAATTCTTCACATGATCTTTCATGGAAACGGCTTTAACCACTTCTCCAACCGCGTTTAAATCTAGGTCATCTAGCTTTTTAAATCGCACACAGCATTTACCCATATTCAGTTTTTTGCCCGATTTTTGGCTGGCTTCAACAAATTTTTTTTCAATCTCTGGATGGCTGTAAAGCCCCATTAAATAAACCGACATATAATTTTTCTGACTGGCTAAAGCGGCATACATCAAAGGCTTCTTATTGTAAGTATCTGGGTAAATCTCTAAAGGCACTTCGTAGGTAATCATCCCCCAGTTCATAACTTCGGTGTAACCATCAGGCAGGTTTTCTAAAATCACCGCTCGCACTTTTTCTATCGCCAAGCGGCGCTCTATAGGCAAAGATTTTAAATAAGCCGAAACCGATTGAGCATCACTGTGCATCTATCGAAACCAAGCAAATAAGTGATATTTAATAAATCCCCAAAAATTTGGTTTATCGGGTTGAACTAATTGCATCTGGGGCTCTGTCGACAAAGGATTAATATCGGCGCCTAGATTCGTATTACTCGGAACTTCAAGTGGAGAAAAAGCTTTACAGTATGGTTTTCCCATCTGTGAGTTAACACAAGCCATCTCCGTACAAAAAGTTAAAGCTCCATTTTCCACTCCACAAGTATTACAACCGTCATACCAACTAATACAATTTACGGGAATTGAAGGCGAATCATCTTGAGAATAGAAATCACCACTACTGGGGATATCAACCCTTTCTTCTGAATTCCTGCCTGGAGATATCGCAGGGAGCTGGTCATCAGGCTGAGCATGAGCAGGAACTTCATCCTTGGTGAAAGATTTACAATAGGCGGCCGTCGGATTACTCATACATTCACGCTGCGTACAAAAGGTTAGTTTTCCATTTTGAACTCCACAAGTGTTACAACCATCAAACCAGCTTTCGCAATTAGCCGGAATATCCGGTAATACATTTGGCTTGGGGGGGCGTGGTTTTGGAGATATGGGCTGAGGAGTAATAGAGCCCGAAAACGGGACCGATAAAACTAATGGGTCGGGTGACTCCATTAATTTTAAACAATACGGTCTTTCTTTCTCGGAACAAAACTTACGAGTACAGGCTCCAACCTGGCCACTAGAGACCGTGCAGGTATTACAGCCGTCAAACCAACTTAAACAGTTAAACGGCACCCCGCTAGAATCTGGTTCATACGGCAAACTTAATACAGGCGCTCCAGGATCCCAGCCAGGCGCAGCCCCAGGCGCTCCAGAGTCCGTTGAATTGTCATCGCTCTCCTCGTCTTCATACGATTTACAATAGGCGGTCGTCGGATTACTCATACATTCACGCTGCGTACAAAAGGTTAGTTTTCCATTTTGAACTCCACAAGTGTTACAACCATCAAACCAGCTTTCGCAATTAGCGGGAATCTCTGCCATCTGTCTTGGTTTTTCTGATTTCACTTCGTCTAAACATCTCGGTTCATCATAAGTTTCACATGCCATCATCGTACAAGTACTTGAAACTCCATTCGGTTGTTGGGCACAAGTATTACAGCCATCAAACCATCGTTGACAATTAGGCGGCCGCGTAGGGCGTCGAGGCATAATTTGAGGTGAAATGGCGGGCTCGTTTGAAATTTTTTCAACTCGGCAATAGCCCATACGCATAGTGGCACATGTCTTGGGAGGACAAATATAACCTTGATCTGTTTTTTCACAGTCATTACAACCATCGTTCCAAACCTCACAACTATAGGGCACAATTTCCCCGTTATTTGTCATTTGGGATGGATCAAATCTTAAGGCCTGAGCCGTGAAAACAGAACTAAAACTGAGTGCCAATATGAGTAAATATTTCATTAATCAAAACTGTATATTAAAAAACCTGATTGGTAAATATGCCACAGAAACGACGGGCAATAAACCGAAATATTGACGCTTAGAAAAAATAATTCTAAAAGAATAACATGGAAGGTTTTTTACCCAAATGTTTAGGGGCAGCTTGCCCCGTTTCTTGTTGCTCGACTGGAGTGGCGGAAACCGTACAAGATTTTAAATCTTCAGTACGAGCAAGATTTCAAACGACCTTTGAGGAATTAGGAATCGTTTTCACCAATGAAGGCGGCGTTCAAATCAGACAAACCAATTGCGGGAGTGCAGAAGGCCAATGTAAGATTTTAGAGTTTAGCCCAGATATAGATATTCGGCCGTTAGCCTGTAAAATTTTTCCGTATAAACTTTATACCGATCCTCAAAATCGAAATCGAGTTTGGATTAGCCTCAGCAGTTGCCCAGCCACTCAGCCAGGTTTAAAAGCCGAAGAAGCGTTTTCTGTTGAAGTGATTCGGCTGATTAAAGATTATTATAAACAACAATTTGATAGAGAAGTTGAAGTGAAAATTTTTACAGGAGTACAACAAGCTTAACGGGATCCTACTCAGCCGCGATCATCTGGGAGCTCGAAACATCCTCATTCATATCAGGAAGTAATAGAAACTGAGGACACTCAATTAAAAAAACTTCAAACATTTGTTCATCATCATTTAAAGGGTTTAACAATAAGCTTTTAAAAGCTCGATCTAAACCTTGTTCTACTTGTTGGTTAGACACTAAAGCCCGGTATTGGTTTGGCGCTCTGGCTAAACGGTTAAACACAAATCGGGTCAAACGGAAAAACGCGAACAAAGACTCACGATCCACTTGATTAGCTTTACGCCAACTAATTCCCAAACGATCAAAAGCCGATTTAACCACCGGTCCCGCACCATAACAATCAAACTTGTGACACGCCTCCCAGCCGAGTTGATCTAGAATTCCGTAAACCCTACAGCCCGTTTGCAAACAAGTGATGTCTAAATTTGCACAGGCCTCTCCAGACTCACAATTAGATTTATAGCCATCTACTTCTTTTCGGCTTACCGCAACGCAACAGAGTGATTCGCACGCGTTACAATCGGCTGCTAATAAATCTGGGACTTTGATACTCATAATTAAATTTTGGAATGTTAAGGCTTATAAAAAAAATCCCCGCATCTTTTAGAGATCGGAGAGAGTTAAGTTTTCAAGTTAATAAAATGCCTCTTACCGATCGGTTAGTTTTAGCAGTACGAGGTTAAGCACTTGAAAATTCATAAGACTGCGCGATTATTAATTTTTACACTTATTTGTCAAAAACATATTTACTAAAATAAAAAATCCCCGCCGAAGCGAGGATTTTATTTACTAGAAGTTATCAAAAACTACTTGTTTCGTTTTCGTTCGTTTTCTTTCAAAAATTTCTTTCGTAGACGAATATTTTGTGGCGTCGCTTCCACGTATTCATCATCTTTAATGTATTCCAGCGCTACTTCAAGCGTTACCGGAATTGGTGGTGTTAAATTCACCGCTTCATCGGTTCCAGAAGAACGAACATTGGTTAACTGTTTTCCTTTCGTGGCATTAACCGTTAGGTCAGAACCTTGGTTGTGTTCCCCAATAATCATCCCTTCGTAAATTTTTACCGCAGGACCAATAAACAGTGGCCCTCGTTCTTGTAGTTTCCATAAACTGTACCCCACTGATTCCCCCGTTTCACCAGAGATAAGCGAACCAACCATTCGTCGTTCGATTTTCCCCATATGTGGCGCGTAGTGAGAGAAAGAGCTAAACATCGTCCCTTCTCCTTTAGTGTGGATGATGAAGTTTGATCGAATTCCCAAAAGTCCTCGAGCTGGCATTTCGAATTCCAACATCGTGTTTCCGTTTTCAAGCACCATGTTTTTCATTTCCCCTTTTCGTTTCCCCATCATTTCGATAATTTTCCCTGACATTTCGTCTGGTACATTAATCACCACTTGTTCAATTGGTTCGTGTTGAGCGCCATCAATTTCTTGCATTACCACTTCTGGCTGAGACACTTGCAGTTCAAAGCCTTCACGACGCATCGTTTCGATGAGTACTGCCAAATGCATCTCCCCTCGACCCAAAACTTTAAATCGGTCAGAGTTTTCTGGGAATTCAATTTTTAGTCCTACATTGGTTTCGAGTTCTTTTTCTAAACGATCTCGAATTTGACGAGACGTCACTAATTTGCCTTCTTGTCCGGCAAACGGTGAATCGTTCACCATAAAGTACATCGCCAAACTTGGCGGATCAACGGTGATGGCCGGTAGCGGTGTTGATTCTGCGTTTGAAGCAATGGTTTCTCCGACAAAAATATCAGCAATACCGGCAATCGCTACAATGTCTCCCGCGGTGGCGGTTTGAGCTTCAACTCGTTTCATCCCTTGATAGGTAAAAATTTTAGAAATTTTACCGCTCCGTTTAGCGCCATCAGGCTTCAAAACCGTTACACTTTGATTTATTTTAAGGGTTCCTGAATGCACTCGTCCTACCGCGATTCGCCCCAAAAAGTTATCGTAGGCTAAAGTCGCTGGTTGCATTCTAAAGTCAGCCGCGTCGTCATGATCGGCCGCTGGCACGTGTTCTAAGAAAAAGTCGAGTAGAGGCGTAATATCTTTTTTCTCGTCGGTTAGTTCTTTCACGGCCACTCCCTCACGCGCGATGGCGTAAATGTAAGGAAAGTCTAATTGTTCATCAGTCGCGCCCAGTTTTACAAACAAGTCGAAAACTTGGTCTACTACCCACTCTGGTCGGGCGGCTGGTTTATCAATTTTATTGATCACTACCACTACTTTTTTCCCAAGTTCCAAGGATTTTCTAAGTACAAACTTTGTTTGTGGCATTGGCCCTTCGTACGCATCTACCACCAGCACGGTAACGTCTACGGTTCGTAGTACTCGTTCTACTTCTGAACCGAAATCCGCATGCCCAGGCGTATCAACAATATTAATTTTCGTACCTTTATAATTAATGGCCGCGTTTTTCGCGTAGATCGTAATCCCTCGTTCTTGCTCTTGGTCATTACTGTCCATCGCTCGCTCGGCCACTTGAGAATGAGCGTCTTTCATTTCATCCGCTTTTAAAAGCGAATCTACCAAAGTGGTTTTTCCATGATCTACATGGGCGATAATTGCGATGTTTCGAATTTCCATTAAACTTTAAAAATAATCTTTAAGTTTTTACTTGGGAAAGGGGGGAAGTCAAATTGATGAAGACTTCATTAAGTCAATATTGAAAAGTATTGTACACAAATCAAATTGTAGAATATGATTTGAATGAAATTAAAAAAATCAATGACTAATATACTACTCGGAATCATTGAACTACCAAGAGCTCTAACCAAAATGCGCAAAACCGACCGCATTATAAAAGATATTATTGATGAAAAAGGGTTGATCTACTTTTCTAAGCACAAAGAACAAATTTTGAGAAGTGCAGGTCTTTAGTTTATGGAAAGAAAAAAGTATTTAGTTGATGAAACTGTTTTTGTTTATCTTGATAGAGACGAAGATGATATTTGCCCATTGTTGGCTAAATTTTTAGAAGGTGGAAAATTATCGAAGCGAAGAAAAGAAGGCCTAAAGTATGAATTATATATGCCATCTGTGAGCAAATATAGGCTGGGCGGAACCTTTTTTTACAGACTTTCTATATATTCACCAAGAAGAAATAAAGAAGCTCCATTATTAAAAGCAAAACAAATATCTTATTTAAGGTTCAAAGTAGCAAAGCTCTACATTTCTGGCACAAAAAAGCTTATGCCTTGGAATAAATTCTTTTATGAATGGAGAAAAATGAATTTGTACATTGATGCAAATACTAAAAAATCACAGCACATTAAAGAAACTAAGAAGAGAAAGATGCTTCCTAGCGAAGTTATTCCGTTTGATATGTGTGAAATAGCCTTAATAGCAAAAAAAGAAAATATGGAATTGCTAAGCTTCAATACTGACTACAAGTTCTTGTATAAAATTTCAGGTAACCAAGTAATCTTTAGATACGAAAATTTAGTAGAGTTCCTAAAAAGACAAAGAGACTAAAAATTATTAACTTAAAAACATTATTATAGTTTCCCCCGCGCAGGGTTTTCCGATTTTATGTTTTTATGAACGCTAAAACTTTCATCGCAGAAACGGGATGTAATTCACAGCGAATGAGCTCATCCCGGGATCAGTATTAGAAGCCGAATATCGAAGATCCTGAAACAAATTCAGGATGAGATTTAAATATTTTCGTTCGCTTCTGGAGCAACCAGTAAATTTCTAATTTTTAAAGATTCAGCCACATAATTACTACCAACCTTTACTCGCTCTAGTGGCAAGCCAACCGCTTCACAAATCTGGTTCTTTCGCTGATCCGTCTGCTGTGCTTTTTGGCTTTTATGCGAGCTACCATCTAGTTCAATGGCTAATACGGGCTTCATATAACTATCACAGATTAAAAAATCCAAATGCCTAGAACGAATATATCCGCGAAACTTGGCGCGTTCTTTAATTTGCTTTTTCACACCGACAAAATCTTCAATCCGAACTTTGGTAAAAATAGTTAAATTAACTGGCAACTGCCTTTTAAGTGATTCATAAAAAGCTCTCTCATATTTATCCATTAAAGAATTTTTCAAATAATAAGCCTCTCTAAATTTATCAGCGGTTGTTTTATCTTTCTGCTTTTTTTGAAAATACAAAAACCCTAGATAAACGAGGCCGACTAGAACCAAAGCAAAAATGACTAAATAATTTTCCATCAAATCATTCTACCATACCTTTCTCTCTTAAACAAAAACCCTTTATTCAGGCTTGGCGATCCCGGGATGTAATTCACAGCGAATGGGCTCATCCCGGGATCGAGTTCTAAAAAACCCCCGTCATCACTGACGGGGGTTTAATATTTTTAACCAATGGCGAATTTCAGAATGAAATCTAGTTTTGGTTTTCAGGCATGTTGTCCGCTTTGTCCATTAGAGCACCATAGATCATGGTAGCCATTTGTTCACGTGAAGTTTGAGCGCCTACTTCAACGTCTTGACCAAGGTAGAAACCGTGATCCATAGCAACGTCTACGTATTTGTCGTACCAAAGAGAACCTTCATCTCCAATTCGAGTTTCAAACATTGTTTCAGCAATAATTTTGTAAGCTTCTGTCATTCGAATATCACCGGCTGGGTTAAAAGTACCGTCTGGGTAACCTTCAATGATTCCCATTCGTTTAGCCGTACAAATGTATGGCGCGTACCATTCGTCATTTACATCAGGAAAACAACTTGAACCGTAGATATCTTCATCATCCAATTCGGCTTCCATAATAATTTTTATGAATTCAGCTCGGTTGATGCTGTTAGCCGGACGGTAAGAACCATCTGGGTAACCTTCAATAATACCTCGAGCTTTTAATTCTGTAATAGCGTCAACATCGTTATCAACTGTAATATCATTGAAAGGCATTTCTGGCACTTCCATTACTTGAGGCAGTAAAACCGCATCAATTCGGTGAATAATACCGTTTTTCGTTTGAACGTCAGCCATAGTTACTAGGGCGCCGTTAATTCGAACTTCGTTTTCAGCGTTAATCGTCACCAATAATTGTTGACCATTAAGTGTATCAACCATCATGCCATCTGTTAAATCAGCTGCCATAACCGTACCTTGTACAACGTGGTAAGTAAGAACTTTAGCCAGTTCGGCTTCCATTCCAGGTTCAAGTAAAGCGTTAACGTCTCCTTCAACATCAGCAAAAGCCATGTTATCTGGAGCAAACACCGTGTACTTAGTGTTACCGTTAAACGTAGCCACAAGGTTAGCTTGAGTTAAAGCCGCTTCAAGTGTAGAGAAATCGTCTAAGGCCATTACTACTTCAGCAATAGTTTGATCAGAGTGATCGATTGTTTCTTCCATGTTTGTACCAGGCATTAACACCGCATCAATTCGGTGAATAACACCGTTTGAAGCTGGCACATCAGCCATAGTAATTTGGGCACCGTCGATCATGACTTTATCACCATCGATTTCTACCATTAATTTTGCACCGTTTAAAGTTTCGATCATTTGACCGTCTTCAAGATCTTCCGCCATAACACTACCAGCCACTACATGGTATTGTAGAACCGCAGATAAATCAGACTCCATACCGTCCATCATAAGATTTTCAGCAGCAGTTCCTGCTTCAGTAAAAGCCATATTATCTGGAGCGAATACGGTGTATTCATCAGAACCAGCAAAAGTAGAAGCCAAGTTAGCTTTTTTCAAAGCCCCTTCAAGAGTAGAGAAATCAGAAACGCCCATTACGATATCAGCAATAGTCATCTCTTCTGTACTTGGAGGCATAAGCACGGCATTCAATCGGTGAAGAACACCATTGCTTGCCATTACATTTGGATTTGTAATAAGCGCGCCGCCAACTCGAATTTCAGAACCGTTAATATCAACTTCAAGTTTTTGACCTTGAACGGTTTCAATCATTTGACCATCGGTAAGATCATCAGACATAACTTTTCCAGCTACCACGTGGTATTGTAAAACGTTACGAAGTGAAACTTCCATTCCGTCAGCCATTAAAGCCGTTGCGGCTGATCCTGCAGCTGTAAAAGCCGCGTCATCCGGAGCAAAAACCGTGTATTCTGCGTCACCATTAAACATGTCAGCCAGGTCTGTTCGAATAACAGCGGCTTCCAAAGTGTTTAGGTAAGGTCGGAAAACAATGTTTTCAGTCACCGTTAGTTCATCCGCCGCCGTTGGCATAAGAACTTTGTTGATTCGGTGAATCAGTCCATTGCTTGAAGCAATATCTGACGTCACAACCGTAGCGCCACCAATCATAACCGTTGAACCATTGATATCGACTTCAAGTTTTTGACCTTGAAGGGTTTCAATCATTTGACCGTCTACCAAATCTTCCGCCATGATTTCACCGGGAACTACGTGATACAGAAGCACATTTTTAAGTGAAACTTCCATGCCATCAGCCATTAAAGCCGTCGCGGCATCTCCCGCCATAGAAAAGGCGCTGTCGTCTGGTGCGAACACCGTGAATTTACCATCGCCGCTTAGCGTCGTTGCTAAATCAGCTTTTATCACCGCTGCTTCCAGCGTTGAAAAAACTTCCACCTCTACTACGTTTTGAGTAATAGTATTGGTCGAAGACTGAGCCATAGCCACAGCTGAAATACTCAGCATGAGGGCACTGGCTCCCATTTTCGATAACCAAGTCGTCATTTTTATGGGGTTAATAAATAAATAACAAACAAATTGTAATTAAAAAAAAAGATATTGCAAACATATTGCTGCAACCTTAATTATAAATGTATTTAAAAATAACTATTTAAGTATTTTTATATAAATAGCAGAATCAGCTTTAAAGTATCGTAAGAAAGTTCCCCGCTTAACTCACGGTGAATTAAGCCCAATTTCAATCGTCCATCGGAGTCGTAGTCGGCTTCAATTGCATTTTGTTTTAGTTTTTCTACCGTTGTATAAACTATTGTAATTAAGGATTCATCTGGACGCAAAGCAGAACAGTCTAATTGCGGGTCCTCTTTAATTATTTTTTCGATGTGGGTAATAATAGTGCCTTCGCTTAACTCACGGGCGGTAGCGATTTCGGTTAAATTTTTACCCGCTTTGATGAGCACTTTAGTTTGATCATAAGTAGAAACCTTTGAAGCCTTATTAACCACAATCGGTTGCGCGGCTTTTTGACGGTTAAATTCCATCTGCATCGGGTCAGAGGTTCCACCAGTGCGGAAAACAAACTGATCAAAAATAATGTTCAACTGATCATCCGGAATTTTACCAAATGCCACTTCTCCTTCATCCGATAGTTCTTGAAACCGGGCATCGGCTTTTAAAACCAAAGGATCCACAAGTAAAGCATTTTGATTACACCCCAGTAACTTTAGCCCAGACCAACTTTTAACTCGACTCAAGGCCACGTAACCCTGACCAGGCTCAAAGGTCCGACTTAAATCCATCGCCGCTGCATCAAGCGTCATGCCCTGTGACTTATGCACCGTTATGGCCCAAGCCAGCCGCAAAGGCACTTGTGCGTAACTGGCGACGGGTTGATTAAATTCATTCACCACACTCCATTCCGCCGGTTTGGCTTCGATTTGCTCGTCTTCAAACGTTGTCACCAATGGCCAGCCATCTTTCGAGAAACCCGTCACCGTTCCCAGCGTCCCGTTCATATATCCCGCTTCGTAATTATTTTTTACAAACATGACATTCGCCCCAACTTTTAAAACCAGGTCATCTGGCGCTAAGACTGATTTTCTAAGCGTTTCTACCAAAGTTTTATCGCCGGTGGTGGTCGCGTAAAAAAATTCTTTATCCGCCTCCAAGGCTTTTAAAGCTTCGGCATTTACGCTATCGACATCCGCATTGTGCGTATAAAGTTTTATAATAGAACTATCGGGTGGATGTTCCGCGCTTTGTTCTAGTTTTTCCCACAGTAAATCTTGACTGCTATCTGAAAAATCACCCGAGCGAATTTCGTTTAGCACATTGATTAAATCAGAATCACCAGCTCGAAACTGTTCAGTCAGGTAACAAATTTGTAATTGGGCTTCGACCCAAGCCGGACTCATAAAAGCTAATCGCTCAAAACTAGGGCGCCGTTCTTTGCTTACGGGGGGCAACTGAAAAAAGTCGCCACAAAAAATCACTTGAATACCGCCAAAAGCCGCATTTGATTGTTTAAAATACTGTAAGATTTGGTTTACGCCCGCTAAATTATCTTTCGAAAGCATCGAGATTTCATCAATCACCAAAACCTGTACTTTCTGCAGACGATCACGCACTGGTTTCCGTTTAGCGATTTTTTCTAAATCTTGCTGGGTAATAAAATCTTTAATCCCCAGTCCACACCAAGAATGAATGGTTTGCCCTCCAATATGAGTGGCCGCAATCCCAGTAGATGCCGTTACGGCCACGGTAATACCGTGCTCCCTCAAATAAGCAATATACTGGTTCAGTAAATACGTTTTTCCGGCTCCAGCCGAACCGGTCAAAAAAACGTTTTGTCCGGCTTTAAGAATTTTGAGGGCAGTGGCTTGCAACATGGATCGCTATTATGCTTAATGGCAAACTTTAATCAACGAAGGCGATTATTGATCAATTTCCATCAAGCCTTCTTCTGAAAGCATTTCTAACAATGCGTTTAATTCTGCTTCAAAATCCAAATCAACTTGGGCATCTAGTGAGTTACTTTGCCCCAGCATTAAACTTTGTAATGTGTGGCTTTGAAATGAGGTATTGCCTGTTTTTAAACGAAAAATAATTTCAGCCATCTGGCCACGAGTCAGCTCTGAATCAATGGAATTTATGTCTAATGGAATCGCATTTTTACTCGCAAGATAATTAATAAAGCTTTCAAACCATGCCCCATTACTTTCGGCAACCGGCAAGTTCAAACCCTTCGAAATAATCTTGGCCGCTTCTGTCATCAAAACCGCATTCCCCGGTTTAAATGTATTATCTGGATACCCACCAACCACCCCTAAACAACGAGCGTTATCTAAGTAATCCAAATACCAAGCACCCACCGGCACATCAATATAACTAAAGCTCGTTTCACAATTTGCTGGTCGGCCACTACTCTCGACAATAATCTTCACCAATTCGGCACGGTTAATAGTGTCATTCGGTTTAAAAGTTCCATCCGCATAGCCCGCAACAATGCCTTCAGCTTGAACATAAGCAATCGCATCAGCATGAGGATTAAAACCCGAAACATCCGCAAATTGCGCATTTGCGGTGTTAACAATACCCAATAAACCAATAGCTAAAGTTGAAAAAAGTTTCATAGGCTAAATCGCTTAGTTATCCATCATCTCGTCATCACCCATTTCTTCCATAAAAGCGTCTAACTCAGCATTAAGATCTAAATCTTCTGGAATAATGGCAGAAGAATCTAAGGTGCCTCCCGCTAAACGCAGGCTGGTGAGCGTATGAGTCGCTAGTTTAGTTTTACCAGATTTTAATCGATAGATAATTTCAGCCACTTGCCCACGTGTTAATGCCGATTCAATGTTTTCAATCGTCGTTGGTAGTGCCCCTCGAATAGCTAAATTATTGATAAAGCCTTCGTACCAAACATCACTCTTGGTATTGTTTTCAAACTGGAATGCATTTGAAATCATTTTGCTGGCCTCTGTGACCGACACTCCTTGATCGGGTTTAAGAGATCCATCTGGATATCCCCCCACTATATCAAGACAAGAAGAAACTTGAACATAACGTTTGTACCAAGCCTCTGGTATTGTATCGGTATAAGAAAAAGCGCGTTTACATTCAGGCGTTTGCCGATATTCCGCCTCAACTAATATTTTTAGAAGCTCCACCCGGTTTACGATTTGATTAGGACGAAAAGTACCATCGGCGTAGCCACTAACAATGCCGTTTGATTTTACATAAGCAATAGCTTCAGAATGAGCGTGCCGTTGGTTTACATCCATAAACACTGAAAGCTCATCTTCCTTGGTACAGTATGTTTCATCATACCATTCCATAAAAGTTCCCCCCATAGCCGAACACTCAGATTTGTTATTGGCGGTTAAAAAAATCGTGTCCGGCGCAAACGAAAGCGCATGGGTTAAAGTCGGAACACATAAAGTAAATAATAAGGCGATTGTTTTTTTATTTTTCATTTTAATCATTCTATGACTTTAAAAAGGAACAAGCAAAACTTTACTTTTTAAATGGCATCCTTACCGTTAAATTGTAGGAGATGGGAAGAGCGTGACTTGAGTTACCGGGTAAAACTTGTTCCTTGCTTTCAGTCCACTGCAATATTTACTAAGTTTTACTTAAAACATGGCTACCAAATTATTTGTTGGAAACCTTAGCTGGAAAGCTACAAATGACGATCTTCGTCAAAAATTCGAAACCTACGGCGAAGTTACTGACGCTGTAATTATTATGGAAAGAGATAATCCAGGTCGTTCACGCGGTTTTGGTTTTGTTGAATTCGCAGAAGACGCTGACGCTCAAGCAGCGATCAAAGGTCTACACGAAGAAGATTTTATGGGCCGAAATATGCTCGTGAACGAAGCTCGACCTCGTGAAGAGTTCTAATTAAAATCTTTAGATTTTAAACCTAAAACCACGGAGCCCGGCCGTGGTTTTTTTATAGTTAAGTTTGGGCATATTCTTTATAATCTTTTCAAATGAAAAGTATTTTAGTGGGTTTAGCGATCGCGGTTCTGCTGAGCACGGTGGGCTTAATTATACTGGCAACTCGTACTTTTTACCCAAGACATAGAATCATAGCCCTTGGTTTTTTAAGTCTCAGTTTGGCTCTTTTTATTTTTGAAATGCTGAGTCTGCGATATTTACTCCTTTTGGAGGATAGAGGGTTTGGTAATATTGCCTCGGAGTATGGTTTATACGCTTTCATGCTGCTGGGAGGAACGGGCTTTCTGTATATTTTTAATAAGTTCATTTTTCGGGAACCCGGGCCACTCAAAAATCTGACCGGTGAAGAAATTAAAAGTATGATCGATCAAGATGAAGATAATTTGGTCTATCTAAATCAAACACTTGAAAGAATTGTAAAAAAAACCGGTTACTGGAAAACCGTTGACCCAAGCCAGATATCAAAATTAAAAAGAGAAAAGTTACTACAGCAGTGGCAACAATTTGTTGAAGTGTCGTTTGAAATCGACCTAATCAAACAAAGATATAGAGCTTTTTACAAAATTGATTTGTTGCGCAACCCGACGCTGCACACCAATTGCTTTGTTCTCGCTTATGCGGCTTTAATTACCCAGCATAAAAATATTTTAGCGTTAACCCGGAATGTGAACGATAATGAAAATTTGGCAACATTCCTCAATCACCCAAACGAAAACATCGCCCTTCCGGCAAACATTTACAGCCATTTAAAGTTTAGACTAACCCATACCAAAACGTTAATTCGGCTTAATGCAGGCAGAGCGTATTTAAGCCTTTTAAGACCCAATGAAAAACAGCCAGAAAAACTATTAAACTTAATCAACACTGGATTAAAATTTTTAGACAGCCAAATCAGATCCGTTCCAAAAATGATGCTGCTCAACCCGATTGAGGTGATGGAACAAAAAGCGTTTCAAACTTGGTATCCACTGCAAAAAACCGCGGCCGAAAAAATTAGTTACTTGCGTACAGCCAACCGTGATTATTTACTGACGCCAAAAATTTTAAACCCGTTTTTAGATAAACTAGAACCGGGAGACATTTTATTACAGCGCCGAGAATGGCACGCTACCAACTTAGGCATTCCTGGCTTTTGGACTCATCTTGCATTCTATACTGGAACTTTAGAACAAATTGATGAAAAATTTAGCGGTTTATCAGAACTAAAAAATCAATCCGCTAAAACCCACTTAAAAAAACAATATCCCGAGACTTTCCAACAAATGAATCAAAAAATCGGACGATTTTCGCCGAATATCATAGAAGCTAAAAGAACGGGGGTGATTATTAGTATTGTAGAAGAAAGTGCCTTGTGTGATTGTTTGGCCGTCTTAAGACCCAAAGTTACCAAGAGTGAAAAATTTAAAGCAATAGAAAGAGCTTTTAGTTATGTTGGCAAACCCTATGACTACACTTTCGACTTTAGAAATGACAACGCCTTTTTATGTTCAGAAGTAATTTACAAAGCTTACGCTGGCGCGGAAAATTTGCATTTGGATACAGAGCTTATAAATGGACGCCCTGTTTTTAGACCCAATAAATTAGCCCAAAAATTCAGCGAACAAACAGAAGGCAATGAAGAATTAGAATTTGTATTGTTCCTAGAGGGCAATGAAAGAACCGGAAAAGTGAAAAAACAAAATGAAAAAACTTTTAACCAAACCTGGAAACGTCCTAAATGGTATATTTTAAATCAGTATGTACCGTACAAACGAAAACTTTAAAGGTGCCTAAAAGAAAGTTTATCAACCGATAAAACGGTTTGAGTTACTAAATCAATCGTATCCAAAACATCTTTAGTATTACACATCTCTACGCTTTGGTGGATGTGTCGGGTTGGAATGCATATAGACCCAGTAATCGCTCCTCCAGGAACCATTGATTGAATAGCGGCCGTATCGTTTGAACCGCCTGGCACAACCGCCAGTTGATGATTAATCTTACCTTTCTTTGCCTGACTAAGTAAAAAATCTATGAGTCGGCGATCACCAACGGCTCCACTATCAAGGGCTTTGATACCAACTCCATCCCCTAAGCGAGTGCCTGCATCTTGATTCGGTGCCTCAGGCGTATCATAAGCAACCGTCGTGTCTAATCCTATACCAACTTCCGGCTTTAAATGATGCGCAACCACTTTCGCTCCACGTAAACCCACTTCTTCTTGAACGGTAAAAACGGCGTGAAAATCCCATGGCAAATGTGCGTCTTTTAAAGCCTTTAAAACTTCAATCAGGATATAAACTCCCACTCGATTATCTAAGCTCTTAGCACACAAACAATCACCCAAAACTTCCAAATCGCCACGGCGGGTGACACTAGCTCCTACCGAAACTATCTTCTCTAAATCCATTTTACTCATCCCAGTATCAATAAAAAAGTCTTCTAATTTAGGGGCAGCCGCTCTTTCATCAGCCGACATTTTATGAATCGGTTTCGTTCCCATAACTCCTTTCACTTCATTAGATCCATGCACTAAGACTCGCTGTGAACTAAGCGTCTTGGGGTCAAAACCACCTAAAGTGGTAAATCGAATAAAACCATTATCATCAATATGCCTCACTAAAAAGCCAAGTTCATCTAGATGAGCGGCTATCATAATCTTTTTACGCGATTTACCCTTTTTTACTGCTAGTAGATTTCCCATGTTATCAACCGAAACCGAATCTACTAAACCAGATAAATGCTTTAAAACTAAATTTCGAATAGGATCTTCAAAACCAGGAGCCCCAGGAGCGAAACAAACGTTAGCGAGTAACTCGAAATTCAATTTAGCCTTTTTCATATACTCAAATTATAACAAAAAAAAACACCTATTAAAGGTGTCTTAGTTGATTCTCATCAAAATCTTAACGTTGGCATCGACCTACTTTCCCAGGACTATCTCCAAGTATCATCGGCGCTGAAGGACTTAACGGCTGTGTTCGGAATGGGAACAGGTGTACCCCCTTCGCTCCAAATGCCAACGTCAAGATTTCGAGAAGAACAAATATCTCTCAAAATCAGGATGTTTTACATACATATAAGGTGTATTTGAAACACTTACTAAAATTTGCTCATCGCAAATCAAAACAAGCCAAATAAAATACAAATGAAAAATGTTTAAACGAGTAATTAGTATCACTCAGCTGAACCCATTACTAGGCTTACACTTGTGACCTATCAACCTGGTAATCTCCCAGGACTCTTAAAAGAAATCTTATCTTAGGTGGGGCTTCCCGCTTAGATGCTTTCAGCGGTTATCCCTTCCGAACATAGCTACCCGGCGATGCCGTTGACACGACAACCGGTACACTAGAGGTTCGTCCACTCCGGTCCTCTCGTACTAGGAGCAGCTTCCTTCAAATTTCTAATCGCGCACGGAGGATAGGGACCGAACTGTCTCACGACGTTCTGAACCCAGCTCACGTACCGCTTTAAATGGCGAACAGCCATACCCTTGGGAGATGCTACTCCCCCAGGATGCGATGAGCCGACATCGAGGTGCCGAACCAGACCGTCGATATGAACTCTTGGGTCTGACTAGCCTGTTATCCCTAGGGTAACTTTTATCCGTTGAGCGATGCCCCACCCACGTGGTGACACCGGATCATTTTCACCGACTTTCGTCCCTGCTCGACTTGTAGGTCTCACAGTCAGGCAAGCTTGTGCGAATACACGTCCAGGTCGATTTCCATCCGACCTAAGCTTACCATTGCGCGCCTCCGTTACTTTTTAGGAGGCGTCCGCCCCAGACAAACTCCCCACCAAACAATGTCCCCAGACCCGTATCAACTTTCGAGAAAATCTCGTCAAAGGCTGATAAGGGCCAAGGTAAGAGGCCTTTTATATTGAGGGTGGTATCTCACAGAGCGACTCCACAAAACTGGCGTTTTGCTTCAAAGTCTCCCACCTATACTGCACAAAATATAAAAGGACTCAATGTCAAGCTAGAGTAAAGCTCCATAGGGTCTTTCCGTCCTACCGCGCGTAAACGGCATTTTTACCGTTTCTGCAATTTCACCGGGTCTGAGCTTGAGACAGTTGCCCCATCATTACCCCATTCATGCGGGTCGGAATTTACCCGACAAGGAATTTCGCTACCTTAGGACCGTTATAGTTACGGCCGCCGTTCACCAGGGCTTAAATTCGAAGCGTAAACCTCTCCTCTTAACCTTCTGGCACTGGGCAGGGGTCAGCCCGTATACATCCTCTTACGAGTTAGCACGGACCTGTGTTTTTGATAAACAGTTGCAGGGCATCTTTCGCTGCGCCCTCTAAATAAATAGAGGGAGTCCTTATCCCGAAGTTACGGACGCTATTATGCCGAGTTCCTTAAGCTCAGTTATCCCGAACGCCTTAATATACTCAATCCACCCACCAGTGTTGGATTGCGGTACGGTCACAAATTTCATAAGTTTAGACAATTTTCTTGGCACGCGAATCACTAATTTATCTTTTCCGAAGAAAAGCATATACGCATCACGTCTCACGAACTCTACCGGATTTGCCTGGTAAAGCATAAGCTAAACGCTTGCCCCTGAATTCATTAACAGGAATTAGATTTTCCATATGCGTCCTGCCATCACTGAAATTTGCGGTACAGGAATATTAACCTGTTGTCCATCGACTACGCCTTTCGGCCTCGCCTTAGGCCCGACTAACCCGACCATGACTGCCATGGGATCGGAAACCTTGGGTGTACGGCGATGAGAGTTTTCATCTCATTAAAGTTACTTATGCCATCATTCTCACTTGTGGTCGCTCCACCGGAACCCTTACAGGCCGGCTTCAGTGCTCCCACAACGCTCTCCTACCGCGATCAATAAATTGACCGCCCACGTCTTCGGTTATTATCTTAAGCCCCGTTAGATTTTCGGCGCAAAATCGTTCGACCAGTAAGCTATTACGCACTTTTTAAAGGGTGGCTGCTTCTAAGCCAACCTCCTGGCTGTTTAAACAATCTTACATCCTTTACCACTGAGATAATATTAGGGACCTTAGACGGTGGTCTGGGCTCTTTCCCTCGCGGCTACGGCACTTCGCTGTCGCAGCCTGACTCCCTAGACAGTCACATGGGTATTCAAAGTTTGCTAGGAGTTGGTACAGTTATTTCCCGCCCTTCCCCAAACAGTGCTCTACCCCCCATGCTAGTAACTAGAGGCTATACCTAAATATATTTCGGAGAGAACCAGCTATTTCCAGGTTCGATGACAATTTCTGCTCTTACCACAGGTCATCCAAGAGTTTTGCTGCACTCGGTGGTTCGGTCCTCCACGTCGTTTTACCGACGCTTCAACCTGCCCATGGTAAGCTCACCTGGTTTCGGGTCTAGTGCATGAGATAGGCGCCTTTTAAGACTCGCTTTCGCTACGACTACGGCTGAAACTGCCTTAATCATACCCCATACAGCTAACTCGATGGCTCATTCTACAAAAGGCACGCGGTCACCCCGAAAGGCTCCCACTCCTTATAAGTTTATAATTTCAAGATCTATTTCACTCCCCTTCCCGGGGTTCTTTTCACCTTTCCCTCACGGTACTAGTTCACTATCGATCTGATGTTCTATTTAGCCTTAGATGGTGGTCCACCTAGATTCAATCCGGATTACACGTGTCCGAACCTACTCAGGAACACTCTACTGTTGCAAATATATTTCATGTACGGGACTATCACCCTCTGTGGTAGCTCTTTCCAAAGCTTTCTACTATATATAAACAAAAGATATTGAGGTCCTACAACCCCAACCCGAAGGTTGGTTTGGGCTCCTCCCTCTTCGCTCGTCACTACTAAGGGAATCTTTATTAATTTCTTGTCTCCGGCTACTGAGATATTTCAGTTCGCCGACTTCTCTCCATGCACTTAATGGTTTTGGGTGCACAGTACACTGCAAGCAGTGTGGGTTTCCCCATTCGGAAATGTCCGGGTCATAGCGTGTTTGCCAGCTCGCCGAACCTTATCGCAGGCTCCTACGTCCTTCATCGAAAACATCAGTCTAGGTATCCGTTATAAACTCTTATGTAACTTTTTTCATTCGTATATTAAAATATTGGACTTGCTCTGAAAAACAATGAGCAAGTTTCAATAAGCATTCAAATTAACACGTTTCAAACAGATCACGTATTGCAGACACGTCTGTTGAAACAAAATATATGTATGTAAATACATCCGATTTGTGAAAGAACCTGTCTGGGGTGTGTCGCACTTTCTAGAAGTGGATTCAAGAACCAAACAGCTGGCCGATCTTAGACAAGACTCAAGAACCGTCAAGAGGAAAATGAGAGAATTTTAGTAGAACCCAAAACTGATCCAGTTAGCAGATTGCCGCCAGGCCTTAAGCAAAAGGATTCTGAGGATTTAATTAAAAAAACCATCTCCTAAAAAAAACTTTAATTCTCAATATTTGATCGATTAGTGTGATCGCCTGAAGCTAAATTTTTCAGTCTTATTTCGGGGAAACAATAATTGTTTTAGAGGCATTAAAATTACCTCCTAATTAATGTCCCTTATTATATAAGTGTAAACGAACTCAAAAAATCAAAGCCCTCATATTTAGGAACTCTTACCAAAACCTGCAATAACTTCCTTGCCCGAGTCCAACTCGATCTTTATAGTTCGAAAGAATTTAAAACACCTTTATATGAATCGATTTTTATCCTACATTTTATTCCTCACTTTAACGCTTACCAGCTTTTCTGAAGCGGCTTATCGTGACATCCCCGAGTCATCAAGACTTACTCCAACCCTTAATCGTTTGATTGAAAATGGAGCCCTAGAAGGCGAAGGCTTTTTCCGAGCCGACAGCCCCATTCCGCAAACAATGTTTTGGCAAGTAATCACTGCCGATACAGGTTTTAGCCCAGAGTTTGCCACCTTTGAAACACCCGTTCCGGCTGGAGTTGATCCAGAATCAGAAGAAGCTCAATATTTAAGAGAAGCTATTCGAAGAGGCTGGCTAGATGCAGATGCCCCATATAATGGTCTAGCAAACATTAAACGAAGTGAGGCCATCCGCATCATCATTGAAAGCAAAGGCATAATGGCTCCAAAAATGGTTTCTTCTAAATTTCGAGAAATCTCATCAGGTGTTTCAAGACTGGCCAAATACTACCCTCATATTGAAGCGGCTTATGCTTCTGGCATGTTAAAAGATTTTCAAGTTGATCCATTTCGTCCTCAAGAAGATTTAACCCGACGCGAACTTATTACTTGGATTGAACAATGGACGGCAAACGGTTCTCAAAAAGTTTCAACCATAACTCCTGCGGCTCAAAATAATCGGTCTGAAGAATTCCCTTACCAAAAACGAACGGCTAATCAACCCACTCGCAGTACAACCCCTGGCATAAAAATTGAAAGCACTAATCAAGGCTCACTGAACTTAAGCAGTAACAACAGCTTAGATATGCAGGTTTGGGATGCGGTGATTTCTCAAATTGAAAGTAAGTACAAATTTTCTGAAAACTTAAACGACGAAAAACGAGCCGAAATGATTAATGCTGGAATCGCCGGCCTCGTTGAAGCCCTCGATGACAAGTACAGTAATTACGTAACGCCTGATAAATCCGATGAATTTTTAGAAGGACTAGAAGGCGAATTTGATGGTATTGGAGCCTACGTTGAAATGATCGACGAAAACTTCACCATTACCTCCCCTATTAAAGGAAGCCCCGCCGAAAAAGCCGGACTTAAGGCCGGCGATATTGTGAAAGCCGTTGATGGCGAACTGGTAACTGGTTTAGGCGTTCGTGAAATTATTGCCAAAGTGCGCGGCCCAAAAGACACGAAAGTAACCCTGACAATCTTTCGCGAATTTGAAGGCGCTAAAGACTACGTCGTTACCCGAGGCCACATCACGATTCCAGCTTTAACACTCGAATTTAAAAATGGTGTAGCGGTTATTGGTTTACATCAATTTTCACGTACCAGTGGTCAAGATTTAGCCAAAATGATTACCACTGAAGTTCTGCCCAAAAAACCAAGAGGGATTGTGTTTGATTTAAGAAACAACCCAGGTGGATTTCTAACCGCCGCTGTCAGTGTGGGTGAAATCTTCTTAAAAGAGGATCAAGAAATCTTTACCGTTGAATACAAAGACCGCGAATCGGTTTATAAAGCGGATGGAAATGGAGAACTAGCGAACTTCAATGGAACCATGGTTTTCTTACAAAACAAAGGTTCAGCCAGTGCCTCAGAAATTTTAACCGCTATGATTAAAGATTATGGCATTGGTCAAATTATGGGAACGGCCTCAACCGGCAAAGGAACCGTGCAAGAGATTGTCAGTTTCACCAATGGCGGAAACTTAAAGCTAACGGTTGCTAAATGGTTAAGCCCTGATGGAAATTGGATTAACGATATTGGAGTACTTCCAGATGTTGAAATCACAGATCCAACCGCAGAAGAAAAAGCTCAAGAGCAAGACCGACAATTAGACGCGGCCATACAAGCAGCGTTACGATAAAAGTCAGCCGTTACAAAATGGATAAAAACCCAAATCATTTTCTGATTTGGGTTTTTTAATTATCGAACCGTAAAAGGAGAACCACTTTGACTCACACTATAGGGATTCGAATTAACCGATCCGCCCACAATGCTACTGGTTTGATGCAAAAAGAAACTTATCATCAACAAACAACCCAAGAACGCTAAAGCTATACCCGTCCATTGGAACGCCAGCTTAATATGACTCGCTTTTAGATTTTCGAGCAAGAATAGGAAACCTTCCTTTAACCAAGCTTTTGATTTAAGTCTGACTTTTTGGCCTTGCAGCTTTTCGTCTAACTTTTTATCGATCTCGGGGAAATGCATAAGCTTCGCCCCTAATTCAAGAATAATACTGACACTAAAAAAGAAAATTGCCGTGCCAAGCAAGGCATGTCCCCCACTCATTTGATTATAACTCCAAGCAATAATAATACCGCAGACAGGAATAATGATATACGAAATATGGCCAGCAATAATTTTTTCAATAATGCTCGCTCCAGGAAAAGCTTGTACTAAAGCCGACTGAGGTGGCACTGATACTTGTCTCTGCGAAGCATTGGCTATGTTCATTACTTCATGCGCCATCACCACCGCTTGAGTGGTTTGCTCCATTTCCACCGTCATAGCCTGACCCGTTTGCGGGTGATGTGTAGTAAGCTTCACTTTTTTAGAATGCGTTTGGGTTGGGGAACTTGGCATCGACTGCATAAAGGCTTGCAGTGTTTGCTGTAAATCAGCCTCCGCTGTTTGAGTGCTTTTCATGAGTTGATTATTAAGATGTTAGCTTGTTTTTGTCAATCAACAATCGGTCACAAAAAAATACTACCCCTCGTTTGATTACAGATGTGCCAAAGTCAATGAACAAAAAAATTGACCAACAAACATCATTCATTACCCTAAATAAAGATAGACATGAACTCGAAAACCAAACACACCGAAATCAAAAAAAACAATTTATTAAACCTATAACACCATGTGGAAAGAACTAATTCTCGGTGTTACAGCGATGTTTAATCAAGGGAGTGATCAATATTTTCACGCTGAAGCTTTAACCTTGCCCGCCGGAAACATTACCATTAAGACGCCGTTCGAATGGAACGCGGTAACTTTAATGACGCCCGACGGAACCCCTTTACCAAAAATCGACTACCATGTGAATGAAAACACGTATCCTTGGTATCAAGCCGAAGGCGCTGAAGGAGGCACTGAAGCGGATCTGCTAGAGCTTCTAACCTTTGGAAAGCTACAAACCAGTTTGAGTCTTTCAAACCCTGAAAATATCGAGGTTGTCGCACATTTCTTTAACACAAAACGTGAAGGCGAAAATCTAACCGCTCGTTTCGACGCCTTTGATGATGACAGTTATGACAATCCTGAAACGGGCTTAGCACATACTTCTTTAAAGCCAGAATACATTACTCGTGAACAATGGGGCGCCGATGAAAGCTTGAGAATTTGGAACCCGGAACGAGGCTTTAGAACTTCAGTCCCGGAGGCCGTTGGTCTTTCTAAAACTTTAAGACCTAAAATTGTCGAACAATTTGATGCCCAAGGGAATCGGTTACGTTGGCCGTTAGAGGAAAATCAAACCACCAGAAAATTCATCGTGCATCATACGGGTGAAGTCACTGACGAAACCCGCGACCCAATGGAGTTAATGAGAGCCATTTATTACTACCATACTGTTACGCGTGGTTGGGGTGATATTGGTTATCATTACGTAATTGATAAACAAGGAAATATTTACGAAGGACGAGCCGGTGGGGCTGGCATGGTTGGCGCTCACACGGCACTGCATAATTTGGGTTCAATTGGGATTTCATTAATGGGAAATTTTCAGTACGAAGAACCAACCCCAAATCAGCTTAAAGTTTTAACCCTAGTACTCGCCGATCACGCGAATCGATTTAATGTTGATCCAGCCGCGCGCAGCTTCTGGCTAGGCACAAATTCTTATAACGTAAGTGGACACAACGATGTCGCTCGTCAGGGTTATGGAACCGCCTGTCCTGGGAAAAATCTAAGCGTATTGCTGCCAGAAATTAGAAAAAAAGCCAAAGCTTTGGCCACGAGCTTTAAAACGACAGACGCCAAAAGTGGTTTAGACTTTCTTAGTAAAAGCCGTAGCGCTCCGCGAATTCAAAGACGTGTCACCACCACAGATGCCGTGAGTGTAAGCCCAATTGTGCTGAGCTCACTTCTGCAAACAGAACTTTTAAAACGTGGGGAAACCACAACACTTGAAATCAAAGTTAAAAACCAAAGTAAAGTTACCTGGAAACGAGGCGAAAAACTGAGTGTTTCAAACATTCCTCAGGGCCTAAAAATCACCAGCTTTATTGCCATTCAAGAAATTGAACCAAATGATACCGGCATATTTAAAGCGAGAGTGTTAGTTGAAACGACTCCAAATGGTAACTACCAATTACAGCTCATTCCAAATATAAAAGCACTGATGGATGAGAAAGTTGAAACTGACTTGCCTCAGTTTACCTTCCCGATTCAAATTTCAGGTCATAAAGAGGCTCTAAGCAGAGTTGAAACCAGAACCCAAGCCATTACCAGCAGCGCGGCAAACAAACCAAATCCAGTTACCAAAATAGCCGATCAAAAATTCAAAGAAGCCAGTGCTTTAGAATTTGGACCACAAGTAAAAATCAAGCTGAGCTATTTTGATGGAAACTACGCAATCTTCTCGGCAAGTGATACGCTTGAAGTTTGGTCAAACGGCAAAATGGTCGCTCAGTACGATAAAGACGAGGACGTAAGACTTTTACCAAAAGACGAAGTAAACGCTTTTGATATTGTTGGCACCGATGGACGATTAACCGTTGAGAATCCACAATTCAAAACTAATGGAGTGATACAGGTTAAGAACTATGATCGAGGCTTAGGTTCTGTTGCCTATAATCGCTTTAGACAGCAAATTAATGCCCATTGGTCAGCTGGTAAAAAGTTTTACTTAGTCAATCAATTACCTTTAGAACAATACCTTTGGGGACTGGCCGAAGAGCCTTCCACCGAACCAGAACAGAAAAAACACGCGATACACGTTTTAGCTCGAAGTTACGTATTGGTTTACTCCGGTGATAAAAGAAAATTTAAAACGAGAAACTTCGACTTAGAAGACTCACCCGCTACTTCGCAATTCTACTTGGGTTACGACTGGGAAATTTACCATCATGAACAAAAGGATTTAATTGCTCAAACAAAGGGACGAGTTCTTACGTATAACGGTGAACCGGCTATTGGTCCTTACTTCACTCAAAGTGGGGGTGAAAGTTCTTCTATCTGGGTGAGCCAATACCCATGGACTGTTGGCCGTAAATTACCATATGACGAGGGCTTAGAGCCAAAAGGGCATGGGGTAGGGTTGTCGGGTAACACCGCTCGTGTACTCGCAGAACAAGGAAAAAATTACACAGAAATTCTAGACTACTTTTACCAAAACACCGACACCGCCAAGGTCTACTAAATTAAGAGCGTTTCTTTTGCACTCTTGAACGTCTAGATTAATCTGCAAACCATGCTAACGACGTTTAAACAAAGTTATAAAACTATTATTCAAAGTAAGAATGATGATTTGCCTACGGGGTTGCTACTAGATATGGTAGTTAACCCTGATACAGGCGTGTTTGAAGCGTTTTGGGTAAAGTCGTTAGAAGGGCAAAAATTGTTGCTACCTAAAGATATTATTAGTTGGGACAGCCAACAAATTACGATCAACGACAGTAACGATTTAAGTACCCCCGAAGACTTACCCCGTCTACGCAAAACATTTGAAAAAGAGTGCCCAATTTTAAAAGCACGAGTTTATGATCAGGCCCATAAAAAATATTTAGGTACTGTAAGCGATTTTACTTTTGATACTATTTCACCTCGTCTGCTAGCCCTAGAAGTAGAAAAAAACTGGTTTGGATTTGGAAAGCACCGAATCCCACAGCACCGTATTATAAAAATTAAAGCCGACAAAATCACCGTTGATTCAAGCGTTTTAAAAACGGAAGTGAAATCAGATAAAAAAATTCCTGTGTTAGACGTACCAGAACTAGATGGACCAACTCGAAAGAAGTAGTTGACTAATTTTATTAACATTTTATCTTAAATTAAATAATAATTATTCTATGCCCTTAGATAACCTTAGTGATTCTGAAGTTGGCTTTGGTGGAGGACCAGACTATGGACCAAACATTTTAGCCGTTAATTCAATTCCGTATCCAATTACAGCTTTTCAGTCGTCAGGTTCTGACTACCAGTGCTTAACTCTTGTAGGTGATGATGGAGAATTTGTGGGTGAAACCTATTACATTACCCCGCCAGTACAAAAAGCTAATCTGCTGATTAATGCCTCTTCAATAAATTATAGAGGGCAGGCCTTAAGAGTTATTCAGAAGTAATGAGACCTTTTTCAGAACGGGAACAAATAATTTTTGAATCGCTAGATAAAACGGGCGCGATTACAATGCAAGCAGCGCTTGGATTAAAATCTGGTGATTACAATTTTGGTAATTTCCAAATTGGTGCCAGAATCAAAAGCGTACTTTCCGATCGGCAATTAGAAGTAATCAATAATAATAGATTGGGGGCATTTCCCGCACTACCGCCTTTAGTAGCGGATCTTGTAGAAGTCGTAGGCGCTCGTTCAGGGCAAGTAATAGATCTTAATAATGGATTTATTTTCCCTGGAGATGATTTTTGCGCCGAGTTTCAACGCTGGCAAGATAAGGGGCCGATTTTAAGTATGAGAAAAAATAGAAAAAATTTTTCAAAATACGTTTTAGAACCTCGACTGACCCTGGTTTATCCAAACTAAATAAACTGTGTGACTACATTTCGCATGACCGTCATCGCTAAATCAAGTGCCAAAATGGCGACGATAGGCGACAAATCAATCATGCCAATACGAGCCCAACGAAAGGGTTTTAAAAGCGGCATTACCAGTTGCGTTAAAAACTGAAAAGCTCGATTCATCGGGCTTAAAATTCCAAACATAATCAACCAATTCGCAATTACCCAACCAAAAATAGCGTAGAAAAGTAACGTCGATAATATCAGCGCAAAGTTAAGCGCAAAGAAAGCCAGTTGTTGTACGATTTCGTTATCCATTATCGTGGGGATTCAATTTCAGCAAATTGCTCTAATAAATTTTTTAGTTCTTCAAAGTACTGTCCAATTAAAGGAAAGTCTACTAACCCAGCCAGAAGCCAGATCAGAATAGCAAAAACCACCGTTAATCCAACAATAAGACCCAGGCCACGAAAAACACCCGCCAAAAAATTATGCCACATAATGCGCCAGGGTGAACGCATGTATTTCACAAACTCATTCACCTGTAACTCTTTAAAAGCCGCCATAATAGCCGCCGCATCCATCTCCGCTTGAGTCGGTTTCGCCGGCTTCACCATTTTAAACGACTTCACATTAGGCGCGTTTTTAGCTCTTTCTTTAGCGGGTTCTTTTTCTTTAGACATCGACGGTCAGCTTAAAAGTTTTCCTTCAAAAGTAAAACACGAGAAGGAAGTTAAAAACTTCTTTTGGTAACCGAATTCACAAGACGCTAAAAAAATTTAAAATATCGGTGATCCATGACCGAAAAAAAATTCACCTTTAAGCCTCAAGAAATTCCAACCGATGCCGGTTGTTATTTATATTGGGATGATGAAGGAAAGTTACTTTACGTGGGCAAAGCCAAACATCTGCGCAAACGAGTGAGTTCTTATTTTCAAAAAACAAATCAGTCGCCCAAAACGCAATTAATGGTAACCAAAATTGCCAAGATTGAGACTCGCAGTGTTGGCACCGAAATTGAAGCGCTGATTCTGGAAAATAATCTGATTAAAGAATACCGGCCGCGTTTTAATATTCTAATGCGAGATGATAAAAATTTTTTATACCTGCGCGTAACTAATGAAGAAGAACCCAAGTTGGAAATGGTTCGCCGTGTGGTAAAAGACGGCAGCACCTATATTGGACCAAAAACTTCGGCTCGAGATTTTCGGGATACCATTAAATTCTGCCAAAAATTCTTTGGCGTTAAAATGGTTAAACCAGGGCAAGATTATTATATCAATCAACTGACTGGTCACCAAGTCAGCTTAGAGGACTACCGTCACAACATTGATCGTATGAAGCGGTTTTTAAAGGGCAATACGGCCGAGATTAAGAAAGAGATTCGCGATAAAATGATGCTGTTTGCTTCAGAAAAAAAATTTGAAGCCGCCGCTAAACTCCGTGATACGCTTGAATCAATTGAACGCTCTACCCAAAAGCAAACGGTGGAATTTGCGGACATGATTGATCGAGATTTTGTAAATTTTCATCGCGACGGCAAAGATATCTATTTAGTAAGAATGGCCTTTAGACAAGGACGTTTTAGAGATTTAAACCAAGTTAAATTCAGAGGCGAAGAGCTCAATGAAGACAGTGATGTGATTCGCCAGTTCTTGGCCCAGTTTTATGAAAAAGTCACCGACTTTCCTCGTGAAATCATGATTCCGGCAGAACTAAGTGACAGAGAAGCAATGGAGAAATTTTTAACCCAAACCTTCTTTGGCGGCTTAAAAGTGGAATTGATTGTGCCGCAAATTGGTGACAAAAAAAAGGTACTCGCCTTAGCGGCCATTAATGCCAAAAACCAAGCTGAAAAAGCAAAAGTCGCGGCTTTAAGCCAAGCCGAAAACTTCAGCAAAGCCTTACCCGAGTTAGCCGAAGCTCTTAATTTACCCGAGCCACCAGAACGAATTGAGTGTTTTGATATTTCTCATTTATCAGGCACGCATACGGTGGCTAGCATGGTGGTTTTTGAAAACGGGAAACCAAAAAATTCTGAGTATCGACGCTTTAAAGTTAAGACCTTAGAAAAAGACAAAATCGATGATTTTGCCAGTATGGAAGAAGTTTTAAGACGAAGATTTGTGCGGACTCAAGCCAACCCAGATTTCAAAAGCAAGCTCGTTATGAGAGCCGTTGAATCAGAAGCTGATTGGGAAAGCTATCACACTATTCGGGAAACCGAGATTTTCAGACCACACTTCGGGGAAGACTTTGAATATGATCGCGAGCATAAAGATGAAAAAAAGGCTAAAAACCATCCAATGGTCTTTACGCTAGAACAGGAAATTATTGGGGTCGTACGATTAGATCATAGCAGTAAAACACGATTAACTATGCGTGTATTTGGCTTTGATAAAAGCCATCAAAAAAGTGGTCATGGCACAACGGCCTTACAGCTAATTGAGCGTTACGCGCTGGAAAACGAATTCAAATCGGTGGTATTAAACGCCCATGAAAGAGCGGTTAAATTTTACGAAAAAAATGGCTACGAAAAAAATTTTTGGAAAGGCGATGGTCGACCTGAACACACCAATCCGATGGGAAAAAAGTTACAGGTAAAAAAAGAAAAATGGGTACTGCCCGATTTAGTCGTAATCGATGGAGGTAAAGGGCAACTCAGTAGTGTGATGAAAATCTTTGCCGACATTGAAATTGAAGGCTTTAACCCCAAAACTCAGGTAATCAGTTTAGCTAAACGTGAAGAACAGATTTTTCGTCCCGGCAGCTCTGCGCCGATTGAACTCAGTTTTGATAGCTCAGCCCTTAAACTATTACAAAGACTTCGTGATGAAGCGCATCGTTTCGCTATTAGCTTTAATCGTTCGCTGCGCACCAAATCACAAACCAAATCTATTTTAGATGATGTAAGCGGTATTGGTGGAACGACCAAAAAAAAGCTTATGCAAACCTTTGAAACCATCAGCGGTATTCGTGAAGCCCGTGATGAAGATTTGCTAAAAGTGATTAATAAAAAACAGCTAGAAAATTTAAGAAGACAGTTGTAATTCAGAGCGCACTGCTTCGATTGACTTGATCTACCCCCTTAAAAGTATTTTGAAAATAAAGACTAACTCAAGTCATCATAATACTGCACATTAAATTCCCCATTACCAATCCCAGCCGTTAAAACCAGTGCGTGAATTTCATAAACTGGCATTTGTGGCCAACGCAAAATATGCAGAAAAAAGTGCGCCGCCGCCTTTTCCATTTTTTTTTGTTTAGACCTCCCAACCGCTTCAACCCCTTGCGCAAAACTTTCATCCGAACGAGTTTTGACTTCGATCAACAAAAAAACGTCCGAAGATTTATCATAGGCAATAATATCGAGCTCACCGCCACTAGCGTGCACGTTGCGGGCAATAATTTCTTTGCCTTTTAATTTCAAGTAATAAGCCGCGTAATCTTCCCCTTCGGCTCCAAGCAATTTAGACTTTGACATGGCTAAAAACTTAAATCAAAATTCGGTTTAAGAAAGATTTATTGTTCACCAAAACTTCACCTATGGCCTTAGCTGAAATCATTCCTGATGGGCTAGAAAGTGCCGCCAATTGCAATTCTCCATTAACCAAACCTTTAGAAAAAACACGACAAACAAAAGCCAGAGAAGGTCATACCTGGCAAACAGATGACAAGGGTCTCGGAGGGATGTGGAATCAGTTACACGGTGGTTATCCAACGCCAGAATTGACAGAAGTTCACCGCTTTATTTATAGCTATCAAACCCTGCAAGCGATAAGCCAAACTCTTAAGAATGCAGGAATAGATTTTGATTTTGAACGAAACGATAAGGGGATGTACTTAGTAATGGTCGCCAAAAAATTCGCGCACAAAGCGCAAAGAATTTTAAATTGAGACAGCACCAAAATGCCGTGTTCCGTTATACTCCTTTTCCCTTTTTTTTGAGGTGGGTTCCCATACATAAGCTCCGCAGAGCACACGTTCCGAGATCCCATAAGGAAATGATTGGTAGAAGAAGATATTAACAGAATGCACGAGCACTCCAGTTGATCTAAAATTTAGTTCAATTGAGAACAAGAGTCAAAACAAAACCGCTGCATTTTATTAACGGGCACTGATCCATAAACAATCTTGAAAATCTGTGGCCATATGTAAAAGCAATCCCAGCCCAATAAGCCGAAAATAAACGTTTGGCACAAAAAAAATAAAGAGATAGAAACCCATTGCATAAATTGTATGCAAGGGGTGAAACCCAATACTGCATCGACTGGCTTCAAAAATCGGTTCTGCTAATAAATGATCAATATCAACCAGCATGGTAGCCGCCATAACCGCCCAAGCGGTAAGGCAAATTTTTCTATAAAAAATCCAGGCGATAATTCCAGGAAGTAATAAATGTAAACTGTAGTGAATTAGCGGCTGTAAAATTTGCAAAATTCCTCTATCGAATTCCATCTTTTACCATGAGGATTTTCGAGATTAACGAAAAGAGATCCCCTCTCGTCACTGGCTGATCTGGCTCATATTCTAGTATCCAAGTAGGCAGGACGCCATTTTTAAGCAGTGACTTACGATAGAATTCGTGCCAATCTAATAGACTCCTGTCAGATTGAGCTTTGGTTGCATAACCAAAGGTGATAGACGCAATTTTATACAATTCTCCCGCTGAAATATTTCGCTGCGGTTTATAAAAACCGTCCTTATAACCATGAACAATGTCACGCTCCTGCATGTTTTGAACATAGCGATGATACCATGCCCCCGTTTCTACATCCGGGAAGTAGTTATCCAAACATTCAATCTCAACGGCAACCAAATGCTCAGCGGCTTGTGAAAAAACTTTCACCGCTTCCGCTCGCGTTATCAAATCATTAATCCGTAAACCTCCACTCGTGTCATCCCCGTGCACGACACCTTGCTCGGCTAAATCAAGAGCATATTCATATGCTGGGTTGTTCGTATCTGTCTCATAAATATCAGCGGGCATTCCGCTCCCACGACGATCAGGATATCGCACCAATTGCTCGGTCGTACAAGCCGCTGGGGCTGATAATTGTAGGATCTCGGGTGATTCAGTTGTGTCTGCAGAATTTATGGTCGCTTTCACGAGTGCCGGATTGAAATCAATGGCGGCAACATAGCCCTTTTCCAAGGCCCATTCCATGGCACATTGGTGGCCTGATTTAGAAGCATTTGTTTGATAACACGCTAAGTAATCTTGGTAAGCCGTATCACTTCCAGTTGGGTAAACGGACAAACATTTCCCGGTTTCATAATCACATACATCAACAATGAAACGCTTGTTAGCGCTCCCGCCGCCAACACCAGCGCCTCCCCCAGAATTTGGCCCAAAGACCCCAAAAGAAGAGAATCCGACTGTCTCACAAGTAACGGTATTATTTTCCATATTAACCGAACAATTATTGAGCACTTCCCAGGCGGGGGTAAGAGTGTTGTAGCGGTAAATTCGAATCGCCGACTCATCAAGATTCGCCACTTCTAAGGCATCGTAATACATCGTCACCGTAATCGGCTGATCAAAAGTAGTTACCCGCGTCGCTGGATCACAGTAGGCTGAAAGTTCATAAATATTAATCGTATTCAAATTTAGAACATCCGTCGGCAAGCCGAGTGCCGTGATGACTGGAGGCTCAACCAGTTGCTTCAATTGAAAGTACGCACCACCCGCACCACAGGCTGCCGTGGTCGCGTATCCTGCTGGTATTGAAAGATCAACTCGATCTGCTCCAATAGCCGTAAGACTCAAAGGCGTCCCGTTATCACCCGTTATATCTGGTACAACGTTGGTTGTCTGACCAGCTGATACCGTCGTCCCTCCGACACAACCAGTTGTGGTAAATTCGTAAATCCCATCTCGATTCACATTACCACCGGCATCACGAGAAATAGTTTCATAAAAGTAAGTGGTACAAGACAATAACCCCGTCAAATCAAGCGTATGACTAGTGACTTTTGGAGCGATATTCTGCTCTCCAGTCGACTCATTCAACGTGGTCGTTAAACCGTAGTCAACTTGTGAACTAGTTGCCGTCGGCGTGGTCCAGGTAACGGTCGCCGTTGTATCCCCGACGGTGACGTCCACTTCGATCGCTTGGTGATCAATCGTCTCACTCACCGGCAATGAAGTGTTCCCAGCCGCATCCATAGAGGTAGCTGTAACCGTTATATTCCCTTCACTCAAAAGTGAGATATCCGCTTCATTCCCTAAGAGCGTCCAATTGCCACCTCCATTCGTCACAACCGTCACAATCACATCTGGATTCACTCCATCACTAAAGGTAACTTCGACCGTACTATTGGCTTCGGCCGTTCCTTCGACCAAAACCGAATTATGTTCGGTCTCATCTACCACATCATCCCCTTCGATCGGAGTCGTTATCACCGGTGGTGCCGGAGCAATTTCATCTAGATCGCTAAGCGTGATCGTGATGGTTTCCTGATAATCATGATAGCCGTCATTGGAAATGATACAGACTTCGTAAACGCGATCGAAATTCGCGTCTGTAGGATTTTCGTAGTCCAACAAAGCATTGGTTTCTAAATTTGTCCCATTAACTCTAAAAATAGCATCATCAGCTCCCGCTGGGGCACAAGTCAAACTATAAGTGAAGGTATCCCCTAGATCTGGATCAGTCGTCGCCAAAGCCCCCACGACGGTTCCGATCACGACATTTTCATCGACGGTGTCGGTATTGCCACCATCTATGGCAAGATCAGTCGAAGGCAGATTATTATCTTGATAATCTGGTATTCCATCGGCATCACTATCAGGAAAAGTACTTGGATCCCCTATGGTCCCATTGGGATCGGTGTAATCATCATCCGTTTCATAATTACTGTCCAAACCATTCGCCCCTGGCACCCCCGACAAAGTCAAACCCGACTCTAAAGTATCACTATCACCGTCTTGATCTGAATCCGTATTCAAGTAATCAGGATTTCCAGTGCCCGTAGTATTGTAAGGTCGCAACCCTGTCGGATAAACCGTGTCTACTCCATTGAGATCATAGACCAGCCCTGGCTCGATATAATTGACCCCATCTTGAGCCTCAATGTTATCTGGCAGACCGTCATTATCACTATCAAGGTCCAGGTAATTGGCCACTCCATCACTATCAAAATTATCAACGGTGTAGTTCAAGATATTTGATTCCGCTACCGTTTCGAGTGAATCCAAAAGACCATTATCTCCGGTAAACCCATCCACACGTCCATCATTGTTCGCATCAATGGCTCCGTGACGCGCTTCCTCTACATCATAAATTCCATCGTTATCACTATCAAGATCAAGATTATCTGGAATCAAATCGCCATCTGTGTCCCCTACACCTTCAATTGAATCGGGGATCCCATCATTATCACTATCAAGATCCGTCGTATTTCCAATCCCATCACTATCGGAATCAATCGAAACGGTAACGATGGCCGAGTCAGTAAGACCACTCCCGTTATCAATCGTATAAGTAAAAGTATCCACCCCTGTAAACGCCGAATCTACTGGAGTATAAGTCACCGTCCCGTTTCCATTCAAAACAACCGCCCCATTCGCGGGCTGAGTGACACTTGTTACCGTAAAAACAAAAACTCCTGGAACATCATTGAGTTGAACATCAATTGTCACTGGTAGCCCTGGTGGCGTCGAAGATTGGTCTTGAATGGCATAGGAATTAGGAAAACCAACAAAGTAACCCGCCGCACCACGGTTTCCAGAATTACTAGAAGTAGTCACTAAAAACGGCTCCGTCCCCGTAATCTCAACATCCCCCGTCTCATCGGTATCGGTGTACAATACAAACTCTGAAATCCCAGGTACGGCCGTCGCCCCCGTCATCACAACTCCATTAAGGGTAATAGTGGCGGTGGCTGGGGCAATCACTGAAATAGTTGGCGTCCCTAGTTGGTCTACTGCTGGAATCAAGACTGGTTGAGTCTCAAGATTGTCAAAAATTGGCGCTACATAATTCATCCCGTTTCCATTGGAGCTATTGGAACTCGTGCTTTGATAGAGATAAGCTGGCTGGCTTGTACGAATAAACATCACCCCTTCAGCTGGGTACTCCGTTCCCGGAATAATCGCATATTCTCCAGCGTTTAAAACCGTGTTTCCTCCCCCTAAATCATAAGGTGTAGCCGAACCTCGGAGAAAAATCTCGGTATTGTCATATTCAGCAATTACAATCGGGGTTTCCAAAACATCCGCGGCCGCTCCCCCCGCCCCCTCAACCACAATAAATTTTGTCCCCAAAAATCCAGTGGAAAGGATCTGATCCGTACCAATATCTCGTCCACCGCCTTGTGCCCCAGCTAAAAATGAACCGGAATTCATCACAATTGGTTTATCGGAAGTCACCAGCGTCCCATTTAAATCATTTTCCGCGGTTCCAACCGTATTGTTATATTGATCGAGCCGTACACCAATTGTATAGGACTCATACTTATCTAGTATCACTGGCCCTGGGGACGTGCTCCCTCCCACAAAAGTTAAACCAGGCGTAATGTCACCAAAACTCACCGTTGTGCCATCCTCAACCGCCATTAGCGATATAAAGTGAGACTTCACTTCAGGAACATCGGTTGCATTTGTATGCAAATGACCTGAACGGAATCGTTTCCCAAAAGCGGTCTGCCCCTTAGCCGTCAAAGAAGTTCCTTGTGAACCACTCAGGTGCCGAATGTTAGCATAAAACCGGTTTGGGGCCGTCAGTATTAGACCATCGGTTGAGTTCACCACATTGAGTCCCACATCTGCCACAATCCCCAAGGCTCCATAAGCAGTCGCTCCGTATGGAGCCGCACTTAGCGTGATCAACTGCGGTGACGTTTTAGAAATTGAAACCGTCTGCGAAATCCCACCAGGCAAACTATTGAAACCATCCGCATTTTGGATGGTGACATCAAAAGCCGTTGTTTCGTTAGTAGAAAGATAGAGGTAATGATTCTGAACATCTGAGGTCGATGAAAGCAGATCTCGGGCATAAATCGGTGGAATTAAATGCGTGGTATCATAGGTTCCCACCTCTGAAGTAGCCTGAGCCATTGGCACCAGCACAACCGACATTAATCCCAATAAAAAAAATTTCCTACTGATGGTCAAAAACGAGGGAAAAAAAGATCGCATATATAGGTAAAAATACTTCGACGCCAAGTGTACCAGATAAATGGAATTCATGAATAATAAAAAAATAGGTCAAAAAAACAGAATAATATTCAATATTAAGGCTTTAAAATATTAAAAAAGTGGTGGGCCGAGCTGGAATTGAACCAGCCACCAAAGCGTTATGAGCGCCCTGCTCTAACCACTGAGCTACCGGCCCGCACCGCGAACCAGTTTAAAAGGTTCGCTAAAAATCACAACCCAAACCAGACGACTAAAGTTCCAGCCACTTCTCGCCAGTAATAATTGAGGTTTTTAGTGTATCTTCCATATTCATATGGAGCTGCATGCAGATAAAATTCTTCTATGCCAGTTCGCTTTGCCATTAAGCCAATTCGAGCCATATGAAAGTCATTTGAAACTAAAACATAAGCTCTTTCTTTGGGAAGGTTCAAAATAGTCGCTAAAGTATTATTTCCATCATAATCATATTCCATAACCGATTCAGGTACACCAGCTTCTAAAGCTAAACGTTCCATAACCGCTACTTCATGAGCTCCGTACTTAGACTCTCCACCGGAAAAAACTAAACAATTAACAGATGCGTTTTGATAAAGGTCAATGGCGGCTTGAGTTCTATCATTTAAAGCATTTGAAGGTTGATCCCCTTTCCAAACGGCTGCCCCAAAAATTACGGCACAGCCATCAATTTTACCAGTAAAGGCATCATTGTAGTGCAAACGCACATTAATCATCGTAGAGACTAAAATAAGAGCGCTCAAAGCCATTAGCAGAATTAAAGAACGGCCGACTGAAAATTTTTTCTTTTTCTTCGTTTCAAGTTCGTTAGAAATATGCGCTAGTCCAATAACAAAAGGCGCTAATTTCAAAATTATCTTTAGCATTCGCATCATTAGTAACTTTATATCAGAAGCCCTAGCCTTCTACAACTTACGAGGCCGATTAATATTTATTTAGCTTCCACGGAATAATCACCCCATTTTCTTCTTGCTGATCAAGGGTGGAAAAATAAAGCTGTTTTTCTGGTGACCAATTAACGTAGTTATCCCAGTCTAAATCTGCCGGATCAATGTCCTCAAAATTTTCTTCTGTTTCAATGTTATAAGCCGGTGCACTAAAATGAAATCCAAAACGTTCGGCGTCTTCCACGGCTTCAACGTAATCTAAAAGTTGGTCTTCGTCCTCAATCACGCAATCGTTATAATAGTGATTCCAACCACCGCCATAGGCAAAACACAAATTTATCTGATCCACTAAGGTCAGAGGATCAACGGTATATCTGTCATTTTTCCAAGGCTTCCACTGTTCGCCATTATTGAAGGTTGAGAAATAAAGCTGATCATTATTTCTCCAATCTCCGTATTGATTGTAATTCAGCTGTGATGACAGCAAACTAGCTTGCGCTACAGACGTAAAACCTAAACCCAGCAGCAATAAAAATTTCATCAAACAAAATTATGAACTAATTTTTTATACGATGCAAAGATTAAAACTGTGACAATATTAATGGTTGCTAATATCAATAAATATTGATTTATGTATTTTATTTGTTATACCAATGTTATGAATCAAACCGTTACAATTAATAGTGATCAAGCTGTGTTATCTGATTTTGACGGCACCTTAGTGGAGACAGAAGCCGCTAAAGGGCAGCTTTTCCACGAAGGCGTAGATCTCGCTCAAGCACAAACAGAGCTTATTTATCCAAATGTAGAAAGTCATGTATCAGGTGAAAGTACGACTGACCCAATGATTAAATGGGTTGAGGCCGCAGAAAATGAAGCCTCGAGAAAAAGTCGACAAGCCTTTTTAGAAATCTATTTAGCCCATTGGAATGGTCAGCAAACAGAATTATATGGCAGTGCTGAAAACTTAAAATTTTTCCCAGGTTCGCCTGGATTAGTACAGCAGTTAAATCCAGAAAGAGCGGCCTTAGTGAGTTCGAACCCGACCAATCGACTTAAATTAGCGCTTAAAACTTTAAAGTGGGAATCAAACTTTGGGACCGTTATTGGTTATGATAACCCACAAGTTACCGCCAAAAAACCAGACCCAAGTTCATATAGAGTCGCGAGTCAAACCTTAAATCATCCAGCAGAACAGTGCGTAACAATTGAAGACTCTTTAGCGGGCATAACTAGCGCTGTTGGCGCCAATATTGGCCGAGTTTTGCTGGTACATCGAGGTAAAGTTGAAATAAGCGGAAACTTACAGCAATTCGTGGCCAGTAACGCCGAGCGAGTGAGCGTTATTAGTTCGCTTAAACAAATTCAATTTCAATAAATTCTTTTAAAAAGAGCTATTAGGCTGTTCTAAAAATTCTAATTCTTCGGCCGTCGAAGTTCGACCCAAAATTTTATTTCGGTGCGGATAACGTCCAAATCGATCAATGATCGCTTTGTGTTTTAATTCATATTCCAAAGTTTGAGCATTGCCGAGATCCGTAAATAACTTTACGGCAACTTCATGGACGCTTTTGTCTTCGCTGTGCATATACGGCATATACAAAAATCTTCTCTTTTCTGTGTCCAAGGCCATATCAAAGCCTTTCTCAATCGCGTTTTTAGATACACTTAAAGCCTTTTTATCTTCCGCAAAGGCTTGCGGATTATCTCGGAACATATTTCGAGAGAATTGGTCTAAGACAATAATCATCGCCAAACTGCCGTGAGGCGTGTGTTCCCAATCTTCACAATCACCCGCTACTATTTTGTAGTAAGTTGGCTCGAACATTTCTTTAATCTGCTGATCAAGTTGATCGTCTTTTGCAAACCACTGCTCGGGTTCTAAGGTTTCAAACCAGAAATCTAGAATCGATTCAATCATTACTTCTTTTTCGTAAACCGTCGTCCTTTGCTTTTCGGAGCTTCAGCGATAATTTTTTCAATTTCTTCCAGCATTAATTTTTCTGGGTTTTCAACGTCTTTTGGAATTCGAACGTTCGCTTTCCCATGCTTAATATAAATTCCGTATGGGCCTCGCAATAATTGGATTTCTTTTTCTGGCCAATCACCAATAAATTTATTTTTGTCGATTTCTCGTTTTTCTAAAATGAGTTCTTTTGCTCTGGCCAAATCAACTCCATGTGGATCATCGCCTGGAATTTCATTTCCGTCTTCGTCCATAGTGGCTTTTTTAAGTGAAGCATTGGTTTTGCCACACTTCACGTAAGGTCCAAATCGTCCTGTGTTAACCAGTACGTCTTCACCATCAATTTTTCCAAGATTACGTGGAAACTCAAACATCCTTAACGCTTCTTCAAGCGTGACTTCTTCCACACTTACGCCTTCTGGAATAGAAGCAAAAGCCGGCTTTTCTTCGTCTTCAGCCACCCCAATTTGCACCATTGGTCCAAATCTTCCCACTCGCGCAATCACCGGTTTCCCTGTTTTAGGGTCTTTCCCCAGTTCACGTTGTGAAGAAGCTTCTTCTCGGCTAATGCCGCCAGCGGCTTCAACCGTATCATGAAACCCTCCATAAAAGCTTTTAATCATCGCGTTCCAGTCTTTTTTACCTTCCGCAATAGCATCGAATTCCTCTTCTACTTTGGCCGTAAATTGAAAATCAACAATGTCGCCAAAATGATTCACTAAAAAGTCGTTTACTACTTTTCCAATGTCAGTTGGGAATAGTTTTGATTTTTCCGCCCCAAAATTCTCTGAAATACTCGTTTCTTCAATTTTATCGGTCAGAGTAATAATTCGCGCTTGTCGTTGTTCGGCTGGTTTATCTTTTCTTTCAATATAACCGCGGTCTTGAATGGTTGAAATCGTCGGAGCATAAGTAGACGGACGACCAATTCCCATCTCCTCTAGAGCTTTTACCAAGCTGGCCTCGGTAAATCTTGGTTTTGGACGCGCGTAAGTTTCTTTAGCCACCGTTTCTTTCATCGCCAAAATTTGCCCTTCATTAATAGGCGGCAATACGCCAGATGTATCTTCATCCTCTTCATCGTCTTTACTTTCAAGGTATAACTTGAGGAAACCATCAAACTGCAACACTTCTCCTTGAGCCTGAAAAGTTTCTTCTCGGGTAGAAACCGAAATCGTTGCGGTTGTTTTTTCAAGCTTGGCTTCAGCCATTTGAGAAGCGACCGTTCGCTTCCAAATAAGATCATACAAACGTTGTTCGTTTCGTTCTCCAGCAACACTCGCCTCGGTTAAATCCGTTGGCCGAATGGCTTCATGCGCTTCTTGCGCACTTGAGTTTTTGGTCTTAAATTTTCTAGTTTCGACGTATTCTTTACCGTACTCTTTTTCAATCATTTGCGCCGCTTGCGTCAAAGCTTGGTCTGACAAATTCACCGAATCGGTTCTCATATAAGTAATTTTCCCCGCTTCGTATAATCGTTGCGCCACCATCATCGTTTGTTTCACCGAAAAGCTGAGTTTTCGTGAAGCTTCTTGCTGCAGGGTTGAAGTAGTAAAAGGGGCTGAAGGCGACTTTTTACTGGGCTTAGCCACAATTGAATCAACTTTAAAATCAGCCCCAATTAAGGCTTTTACAAAACCTTTAGCGGCTTCATATTCTTCAAATTTCTGACTGCATTCCGCTTTTAAAATTTTGTTATCACCTAAATCAAATTCCGCCGTTACTTTAAAAACAGAACTCGCTTCAAAGTCTCGAATCGCTCGTTCACGCTCAACAATCACTCGAACCGCTACAGATTGCACTCTACCGGCTGAAAGTCCGGCTTTAATTTTTTTCCATAAAACCGGTGAAAGTTCATACCCCACCAGTCTATCAAGAACACGACGCGCTTGTTGGGCGTCTACTAACGGTTGGTTAATGACCGTCGGTTTTTCCATGGCCGACATGATGCCAGTTTTAGTAATTTCAGAAAACGTAATTCGTTTCGTCTTTTTCGTATCTAAACCAAGAGCCGTACAAACATGCCAAGCAATCGCTTCTCCTTCACGATCGTGATCCGCTGCCAGCCAAACTTCTTTGCCTTTAGCTTCTCTTTTTAGTTCATTAATCACTTTCGTCTTATCAGGTGATACTTCATAGGTGGGCATAAAAGTGCCACCTTCAATATCGATATTCATATTTTTTTTTGGCAAATCTCGCACATGTCCAAATGACGATTTCACCGTAAAGTCTTTTCCTAAATACTTTTCAATGGTTTTCGCTTTCGCTGGGGACTCAACTATTACTAAGTTCTTGCTCATGGATTATTTTTGGAAAATTCGAATCACAGGCTAAACCAAAAATTTGATTTGGCAAAGTCTTTAAATTAATCCCCTTTTTTTAAAAGCTGGAAATAAAAAATCAGGAATCCCTTGGTTTACACTTTTATAAAGATCTAGTTGATTTTTAAAAGCGACCATAAGCTCTGCTTCCGAAATACCAATCTGCTGCCAAAAAGCTTCGGGATCTTTATAAAAAGATTCAATAACCCCAGCCGCTTCATCATAATTTTTAACGGGTTTAAAAATTTCAGTCGTCCATTTTTGAGTTAACGGTCGGGCAAAGCTATAGCTCCCAATCTGATTTTGAGCCATATTTTCAACTTGCCCAATCGTAGGCTGCCAAAAGCTGGTTCCTGTGGGATCTACCAACACAATGGGCACCGGCAAACTGCTTTTTAGACCGGTTTTAAGAAACGATAAAATTAACTCGTAGTACGTTCCTTTCCCGCCTAGGTTAAAAACAGGCACAGTTTGTAAACGCTCAAAACAGGTTTGGCGATACTCAATTTCATTGTCTTTAAAAAAAACTAACTGCTGTGGTGTGTAGTTTGGAATCTCTCCTACTTGCTCAAAATCCATCCCCATACCAATACTTAACAAACCATGTTTTCGGGCCGCTTTATCAGCCATAGCCATTACACTTGGCCCGTTACCATGAATAATTCCCAAATGCCCATTAAAGGTTACCCCTAAACGACCAACAAAGTCTGATATTTCATCTTCAAGTGGATTTTCTTCGCTTTCATCAACACTTGACCCAAACATGGCGATCGAAGCCCCCTTAAAACTAACCCGGTCTACCAAGTCTTTATTTTCTTGATCGGGCAAAATAAACGCCCCACGATAAAACTCTCGCATCGCCATAGTATCTCCATTAGCGAGCTTCGGCCTCCAGTAAAATTTCATTCCCTTATATTCTAGGTCGAGCATTTTTAGGTGTTTTCCACTATCTAAGTACAAATCACCTCTTGCACTGCCTTGCTCTGGTTCTTCATGGCTTATACGGTCCATATTCATTCGTTCGAAAAAAATATGTCGAACCCCTTGTTCATATAACTGTTCTAAATGTGAAATTGAACCCAAGGCCCTGGTCACTAAAATTGCCCCTTGCTCGTGAGTTGACTCGAGGCCCTGTTGTAATTTTTTAAAACCATTACTAGTTCTACATAAATCATTATCGTTTAGAGCCTTAACTTCCGCTTTCTTTTGCCAATCATAGGTTTGTGACTCTGGCACAGATACCATGCCCCCTTTACGAATTACCACCGAATGAGTTTTGCCTCTTATAATTTCAAACATTCGACAAAACGATTCATCTGAAAAATCTAAAACATCTGACAGAGCTATGCCCTCACGATGGATTCGCTTTTGCTTATCGGGCGTCCAGCCCTTAAAAACTTTCTGAACTGGGCTTGGTGAACCATTTTCGTGAAAAGTCAGGGGCACTCTTACTTCTGATTTTGTCACCGCCTGATCGCCTTGATTAACCAGTTCGACATGGACTAACTTTGTCGGGTCTTTATAGCCAAAAGTTCCGGTGGTCCGGTCACCGTCAAGCCGACGCGCCTCTAAATGCTTCAAAACCCCACCCACGGCATCACCCACCATAGCCGTAACCCCAACCATTGAAACGGGAATGCCCCCGACAAAGGTTTCGCCAGGTGAAACTATCTGACTCACTCGATTTCGCGGGGCAATCGCTTGCAGCTTACGCAAAGCGATTCGACCGTTTTTAATCATCGACAAAATTTCATCATCAGTTAACTCAGGCGGTAAAATCCATTCAACGCCAGGGACGAGTTTTAAAGGCACCTCTCCAGTTTCTGATATAAGATTTTTTTTATAATATTTAGGTAACTGAATAAAACCTTGGTTTATGAGGTCTATTATTTCACTTTTACCCATGGGAAGATGATCCTCAGAGCGCATACCAATTTTGCCCAGTTCTAGCGGATTTTGTTGTACAACCCTTAACCATTGATGCGGAGAGTAATTTAAAAGCTCCACCGGAGCCGATAAAACGTTTCCTTCTATAACGGCCTGCGACAAATCAATGGAAGAATCAACCCCGGCCTGCCCCAAGGTACTTTTACCACCCTGTATTAATCGATTTGGATTGTCACTAAGTATATCCTTTACCCATCCTATTTCAGCCCCTTCAAGGATAAGCCGGGCTTCTCCATCTAATTTATTATCACCGTTTCCATCAATAGCCAAATTTTGATTTGCGTGGAATTGCGCATCACGCTCCGAGAAATGAAGTGTCATATTAAAACTTGAATTTATTTAAAATTTAAACTATAATTAAATAATGTCAATATTTAAAAAGCAAACATACTGAACAAATAATTTGCACTAAAAGTCTAAATTATTGTACTATCACCTAGTAAAACAAATATCACATGGCGAAAACAAGCCTCGGCATCGGCACAAAAATATCAGCATTAGCGCTTAGTACTCTGTTACTCAGTGGCTGTTATAAGATTGAATTTAAAGAAACGCTCAATTTAGACGGAACTTCTAACATTGGAGTTAAGTTAGATATGAGTGAAATGAATAAGCAAATGCAAAACCTAGGAGAAAACCTAGCAGGAAGTCTTACTGAAGGACTTACTGGCATGGCTACGGGAGAAAGTGAAGAACCACGACTGGCCTATGAAAGCTGTAACGATCCTGATTTACTTAAAAAATATGGTGCTGAAAGCTTGGAAGGCCCAGAAAAAATTGTGACGGTTCTCGATTTAGAAAAAAGAACTTCATGCGCGCCAAGTGAAACTGAAGGTTCGGTAGATATAACCGTTGAAGATATTGATACCGCTACAAATGAAGTGGTTTTCACTCAAACCATTGAAAGAAAAGCCGACAGTTGTGATGCCCCAGCAATCAAAGCCTTCTACCAAGTGACTGATTTTTCAGAACCACGCGTTGAAGAATATAAACTACAAAAAACAGTTGATATTAGCTGTAGCGATAGCAAAAAAGACGAAATTTCAGTAAACACTATTACCGTTTATGAAAACCAAACAGGAACCAGTCAAACACTGACTGAGATTTTTGATAAAACTCAAAATGCGACTTTAATACCAGACAACACTCTAGCCGAACTTGAAGCGCTGACTAAAACACCAGAAGAAATTGAGGCTGAACAAGCCTTGGCAGCAGAATCTAATGAGTTCGAAGCTATCTGTCCTGAAGAAGAAGAAATCCCAGAAAACAATTTTCCTTTCTTCTTCAACAACTGTGAAAACGTGTCTTCATCCGTCGGCGTCTTTAATTACGCTAAATACGATACTTCTGGTTTTAAAATTAATGCTAACGGCACCGTTAGTTTGAATTTAGAATCCGTGGTTAAACCCGCAAAAGAAGAGGGTCTAAAAAGCGATGGAGCTCAAGGCGATGGTCCAATGGAAGCCAATATGTTCCAAACCGGTATTGCTATCGATTATGTTTTGGTTTCACCATGGCCAATCATTGAACACAAAGTGGGGGAACTTGAAGATGCAAACACCCTCCGAATTGATCTTATGACTTTAGCCGATGACGCGGATCTAACTATCACTTTGGAAACCAACGGAAGTACTTTGAAACTAGTATCAGTTCGTACTCAGCAACAAATAAATCAATTAATTGCGGGGCTAAAAGAAAAATTAATGGCGTCTGAAGCTCCAGTCGAAAGGCAAGTAGAGTATATCTACCACTTATCTGGAAAAATCCAACGACTAGCCGCTATTAAACCAAGTCAACAAGTACCTCTAGGCTACCTAAACGCAAAATTAATTGAACTGGGCAACGAATTACAAATCGACCCATTAGCCGAACTCGAAGCAGATTTTCTAAAAGATATAGAAATGCTGGGCGAAGAAGCCTTGAGCGAAGAAATTGAAGTTGAAGCTGAGACTGAAGACGAAAACACCGCTGAGGACGAAGAAGAAGCGAGTGTTAATGATGAAGATGAAGACAAAGAGGAAGAAGTTCTCGGGGTAGATAATGACGAAGAAGAAGAAATGTTTGAAGACGATGAAGAACTTACAGACCAAGGAATCGTACTCGAATAAAACGTAAAAAAATTGAAACAAGAAAAGCCGCCTCTACGAAGCGGCTTTTTTAATTAATTTCTAACACCACAGGACAATGATCGCTGCCCATTTGCTCGGTCAGATACTCGGCATTTTTAACCGACTTCATCAAGGGTGCATCAATCCAAAAGTAATCAATCCTCCAACCTACGTTTCTTAAACGCGCCCGACTAATCATATGCCACCAAGAATAAACTTCAGTCGTATCTGGGTTTTTAGTTCGCCATACATCTATCCAACGATTTGAAATCCAATCATCTAAACAAGCCCGTTCTTTGGGATGAAAGCCAATCACCCCATCATTATCTTTCGGTCTGGCTAAATCAATCTCGTTGTGGGCACAATTAACGTCTCCAGTCCAAATGACTTTTCGTCCGCTATCACGTATTGAATTTACATATTCTAACCAAGCCGCATAAAATTTAAGTTTATGCTGCCAAGCATCATCCGACTTACCGCCATTAGGGAAGTAGGCACCTAAAACACTAAATTTTTCAGCATTCAAGGTAAAATCCAAGCGAGCGATTCGACCTTCTTCACTTACTGGGTCATTGAGCATCCCAGCAATAAATTCGAAATTTCCAAACTGAGATTTAAGTTCGTTTTTCAACCAAATACTGACGCCCGAATACCCTGGTTTTTCGGCAGATACATAAAACTTTTGATAATCCGGATACAGCGGCTCCAAAAATGCCACCTGTTCCGGTTTAGACTTAGTTTCTTGCAGTAACAAAATATCAGGCGAATGTTCATTTAAAAACGCACCCAAAAACTCTTTTCTTTCAACGGCTCTAAGTCCGTTCACATTCCAACTAATAATTTTCATTAAGCGGTCTTTTTATGACTTAATTTTGAATCGAGTAAACACAAACCAATTCGAGCCGAAAACACATTCGCTAGATGAAAAGGGTGATGCGTTTTGATATCTTTTAAATGACTAAAATCTCGTTTATGCCAAGGCTTTCCGTGCCGCAAAAAACACCACGTCATATACCCAAGCACATCCACAAATAAATGAAGTAAACCCAGTAAATAATGTCGATTTAGGTTTCCAAAATCGCAATGAAGTTCCACAAACTCATCAAACTTAACCGCGTGCCAATGCCGCAGTCTATCAGTACTTCTCCAGGTCGGACGCCACCAATGAAAAACTGTTTTCGTCGGTTTAAAACGGTGTTGAATACGTTTAAAATCTTCATGACGAATCACAATATGACGCTTCAATTTGCTATAAGAATGCACTTGATAGCGGTTAATATACTGTGTTAGTTCATGAAAACTCATCTAAAAGCGACTCTACACAGAAAAGCTGAATAAATCAAAAAACTAATGTTGCCGAGCACACCAGAAGCAAGTCTGGCTATTTATTTAAGTTTAGAAGTAACTCAGGAAAATCGGATTGCAGAAAATGATTTCGGTCTTCAAAAATTTCAGTTTTAGCCTGCGGCAATTTTTCTCTATATTTCTGAAAATCCTCAAATTTAACCACGAAATCATCTTTTGAATGATACAACGTCACGTTGTAGTTACTGAGTTTGCCAGGGAAATTATGAGACAATTCAAAGCCCCCCCCTAAACCATAACAGCCCGCTACTAAATGGGCCGCTTTAACTTTTTTGGGGAAATCATTCTCGGCTAAATATTTAACTAAAAAATTTGCGCCTAAACTCCAACCCAGCAAAATTACTTCATCATTAAACAAAGGAAACTGACTTTCAAAATGATTCACCCAAGCCTTGTATTTAGCGTTATATTTGGTAGGCATTTTCAATTTCAATACCTCAAAATCCGGTAAATCAGAGGTCAAATGATCGGGCCATTTTGCGCTCTTTGGTTTAAATAATTTTGAGGCTTTATAAATCAAAACCTCAGACCAAACCTTGAGAGCTGGCCACAAACTATCAAAACCATCACCACCATGGATATAAACTATCTGTGGTTTTTTCATTTTCGCAATTCGGTTACATAGTGAACTAAAATTTCACAAAAATCATCTACCGCCGCGTCCGTTAAAAACTGATGTAAAGAAATCCGAACTGGGAACTGCCAAGTCGGATCACTTTCAATATATTTTATAACTTCAGTGGGCGACATAATATCACTCGTACAAGCTGATCCCGTCGACACACAAATTGATTCCTCCTTTGAAAGTACTGCCATTAACTCTGAACCACGTACGCCTTTAAAAGCAACATTAATAAGGCCTGTAACCCGGGGAGCTTCAAAGGCATGAAACTTATAATCAGGAATTTGTTTGATTATAGTGGTTCTAATTTGAGATTCCCAACTCGCAAAAGCAGCCTTGTGAGCTTCGTGATTTTTACCCCATAATTCAAAAGCCTTAGCTGTAGCAGCAACTAAGTAAGAACTTTTAGTGTGGCTGTCTTTAGAAATTTCAGGCCAAGCTTCTGGATTTTTAAGATATAATATGCCGATATGCTTTGGCCCATAAAATTTTTGGGGTGTAAACACCGCGGCGTCACAATTTTTCAGATCTGGAATTTCACCCTTTGCGAAACTTTGTGAATAGTCCCGTAAAATAAAAGTATTTGGAAATTTCTGCCGTAACTCATCGCCCCTATATATTTGCCCGGTTTCCGAATTAGCCGCCATTAAAGCCGCAAATTCGGCATCATGTGGCAAACCTTTTAACGTTACCGGATCGAATTTATTACCGGGCAAAAGTTCATCTAAAACAGAGCTGTGTTCAACCGCTGATCCCCACAAAGCATCCACGCCCCAATGCTTACGAGCTTCCCATAATACGCGCCGTACCGCGTCGGTTCCAGAATAAGTCACACTTAACTGTTCCCAATTACATCCCAACGTTTTGGCGATCGTTTTAAGGCTGTCATCAATTAACTTCTGAGCCGCAAACCCTGCCGCATGATGAGAATTATTATTTCCCTCTAAATCTAAGTGATCAATCATTACCTGCTTTACATCAGGGTGCAAAGGCGTTGAAGCGGCCGAATCAAAATAAGTCGTTAAATTCATACGTCTTAAAGATTAGCTTTTTAGACCCTAAAGGCTACTTAGATTCAATTATTTTTTCTTCGATTTTGAGGCTAAAATAATAAAATTGCGCTCTTCAAAGCGCTCCGCTTTTTCCACCACAAAACCCGCTTTAGTCAGTAAGCCTTTTAAATCATTTTCGTTTACATACCGATAGGTCCGAACGTGTTTTTCTTTTCCAAAAGGCACAATCCAATTTTTAGTAAAAACACGACCACGCCAAAAATTCATCCAAAAATATTTCTTGGGTAAAACCCATGTGGTTAAAAAAACTTTTCCTCCCGGTTTAAGTACTCGATAAACTTCGTTTAAAAATACTTTCTGAGCCGATGGTTCAAGCAAATGGTGAAAGGCGGCAATACTAACAACCCAATCAAAATTATCGGCTCCAAAGGGTAAAGGGGTTGAAAAATCACCCTTAAAAAATGAATCCCGTGGATGGTTTTGGCGAGCAATTTTGAGTAACTCTACCGATAAATCAAAACCAAAATAATCCCCACTTCTCACCAAATTATTTGGTAAGAACTGCCGCAATCTTCCGTTTCCACAACCTAAATCGAGCAATCGATCCCCCTTTTGTATTAAAGGAAAAAAAACATCAAATTCAGGCCATGGTTTAACGCGCGTTTTATCCCAGTTCTCCGCAAATTTATCGTATTCAGACATCACCGTTATTTCTACTCTCTGTTAAAGCGACACGCAAACGATTGACCTAATTTTTCTTCGGCGTCCACACACAAGCTTTTGTTCTGGCTTTTAAATCGATTTCTAATGAATCGTAAATTTTTTCTGAGATAAAACCCTTTTCTAAAAAATCTTGCTCAAGTCTTTTTACTTTCGTTAAACACGCCCGATCAGCCATCGTCACTCGGTATGGAATCACAATTTCTGGGTACTTTGCTTCAAGCTCCATCATTTTTTGTTCGGCACTTGCGTTCCAATGACGATATCTTTCTAAAATTTTATTCACTACATCAGAACCCTTAAACACCGGGTGATCCGATTGTAAACGTTCAAAATCTAACACGACTTTCCAACTTGCAATTCGTCTGGCTCGGTAGTGTTGTAGTCGAGAAACGATTCGACTTTTCTTAAAAATTATAGCTCTTGCATCGGCCAAATCATGAAGCTTCAGTTTTCTAAAAACGATCTCTAACAAACACTTTTCATCCACTTCCGGCGCGTATTTATGTTTTGGCTGCCTTTCATCGGGTAAAACATCGTGATCTAAACGATCGAGTTGCCGATCGATACTTTCACTTAGAACCACAAATCGTTCTTCCGAAACTTCATTGTTCGCAAATAGTTTGCGGTAGGTTTTCATTTCTATCCCTAAAGCAAAATGGGTGAGAATTTTTTCAAGGGCTCTTTGATTGTTATCTAGACTTTTTTCTAGTCGCTTTAAACCATTAGCCACCATAGTATGCTGCGCTGAATATTGTGCCTGTAGTTTTTCAAAAATAGGCTTAGAGATATATTTTTTATCGAGTAAATAATCGAGAAAATTTAGAACTTCTTCGTTAATAATCAGTTCAGCTTCAGCTTGGCGAAAACGATCGGCCCGACTAAAAACTGAAATTTTTGTGAATTTAAGCAGCCACTTAATCGTTGTCGCGTTCAATAAAAAACTGACCACAATCACACCAGCCGTCATCGCTTGTAAAGGCGCGGCGTAGGCAAATTCTGCCGGAATCAAAAGCGCGGCGGCGGCCGCCAACGCCCCTCTAATACCACCCCAAACTACCACGGCCTGATAAGCTGGGGAAATCTTATTTTCTTTCCCTTTACGAGTTAAGTTTGTACCAATTAGTGATGTGTAAACCGAGATAGGACGTGCCACAACCAGCACTATTGCAGAAGAGACTAAAATCATGCCCCAGTATTCAAGCCAATCAGTTTCTCCTAGTTTTAACCCCAGTAATAAAAAAACTAAAGCGTTCGAAATAAAGCCTAAAAAAGACCAAATTTCAACGAAGGATCGATTGGTGTCAGGTTTCAATTTTCTTCGGCCCCAATTCCCCATAACCAGCCCCGCTGACAAGGTCGCCAAAATACCAGAAACACCTAGCAAACCTCCGGCTACCAAAAAGGTGGTATGGGCTAGAACTAAACTTAAAGTCAGCTGCACGCCACGATCATCACTCTTGGCGATGGCGGTTGCAAAAATGGCTCCAAAAAAAGTTCCGACCATTAATCCAACCACAATAGACCATAATAGTTTCCAAAATTCCAAACCAATTGAAGTCGGTGTTAAAGATAAAGCAGCGCCTAAAACCACAAACTTGAAGATAAACTGGAAAGCCACCAGGGCCGTTCCATCATTAATTAAACTTTCCCCATCGACAATGGTTGTTAATTTTTTAGGAACTTTTAATTCTTTAAATATAGCCAGCACCGCCACTGGATCTGTAGATGAAATTAGGGCCCCAAATAAAATAGCAACGCCCCAAGGCAACCCCAAAAGATAGTGACAAGCCACAGATACAATCAAAATTGAAATCGCTAAACCAAGGGTCGCCAGAGTGGTAACTTCACGAAACACCCCTTTAAATTGCCGAAACTTAATATGGTAAGCCGATTCAAAAATTAAGGTTGGCAAAAACACATAAAAAATTAAATCCGGTGAAAATTGAATATAGTTTAGATCCGGCACTAAACCCGAATTTAAGTAAGAAGAAAGACCTAAACCTACCAGTAGTAACCCCACGGCAAAAGGCACATGCAGCTTTTTAGAGACAAGATGAACAAGAGTTGAAAGCGAAAGTAATCCAAACACCAGCAGGGCGACATACAGAAGTTGTGTTTGGTGCATTATTTAGTCTTTCTAAACATGATGTAGTGTTTCTAGTGCTGTAACATTTTTTGGCAAGTCAAACCGAGAAAGAATGTGGTATTTAGGCAAATATCTCAAAACCAGACTTTGTAACGACTCCACAGTGTTCCCACTGACAAGCTTCTTTCCCGTCGACCGTGACCTCAGTCCAACCATCTTTAAGCGTTTTGGTTCTGGTTTTAGAAATAGTAACGATTGGCTCAATACAAATCGTCATGCCCTCTTTCAAAGTCATGCCTTTACCAGGCGTGCCATAATTCAGTACGAATGGGTCTTCATGCATTTCATAACCGACACCGTGCCCGGTAAATTCTTTTAAAATATGATAGCCACCAGCTTCAATAGTACGTTGTACGGCATAACCAATATCTCCCAAGGTATTACCCGCTACGGCTTGCTCACAACCTGCTTCTAGGGCTTTTTTTACAATTTGGCTAAAACGCGCTCTTTCCGGGTTCGTTTCATCACCACCAACAATGACGGTAAAAGCGGCATCCGCAATTAGGCCTTCGTAGGTCACGCCGCAATCAACCGATAATAAATCACCGGCTTGAAGTTCGCGATTATCAGGAATGCCATGCACCACTTCTGAATTAATCATGGTACAAAGTGTCGCTGGAAAACCATTAAACCCTTTAAAAGAAGGTTTACCATTATGCTTTAGAATTTCTTTCTCAGCAATTGCATCCAGTTCTAGCAGCGTTATTCCTGGTTGAATCTTTGTTTTTAATAATTCTTGAACCCCTTGCAGAATTTTTCCTGCATGGCGCATAACCGCAATTTCAAGATCAGTTTTAACTACTACCATTACGCTAAATTTAAGGCTTCTACAACCGCTTCATGCACCGAATCAATATCTGATTTCCCATTGATCGCCACCAGCAAATCTCGTTCGGCCCAAATATCTAAAATAGGTTGAGTATGCATTTCAAAATTTTCGAGTCTTTTTTGAATTGCCGTAATGTTGTCATCAGCTCGCCCCTCGATTTCAGCTCTTTTAAGTAAACGATGAACCGCTTCCTCGTTACTAATTCGAATTTCTAAAGCCGTCCAATCTCGACCGGCATTTTTAAGCTCGGCTTCTAAACTCTCTCGTTGAATTTCTGAACGAGGAATTCCATCAAAAATAACCGGAGTGGTCGAGGCGAGTTCTGACAAAAACTCACGAACAATTGCCATTACAATTTCGTTTGAAACCAAATCACCTCTTCCCGTGATTTCTTTCACTTGGCGTCCTAGTTCAGAGTCTTGTTGCGCCATGCTTCTCAAAGCGCCTCCTGTCTCAAAAATTTGATAACCAAATTTTTCGGCTAAAATTTTACCTTGGGTTCCTTTTCCAGAACCTTGTCGACCGATAAGAATAATATCTTTCATAAATGCACTAAGTATTTTCAAGGGCGATCTTACTAATAAACATAAAAAAAGCCACCATCTGTTAGAGCCTAAATTTTTGAAAGCTCTTTACCTATAGAGCTGTGAACTTTATGATAAGAAAAATGAAAAAAATAAAGGTTATCGCTCTTCTAACTGCCTTCACTATATTCAGCGTAAAGGCACAAACAGACACGGCTTCGGTCGAGCAAATTCCGGTAAAAGACAGTCAGTTTGAAAACACCGTCACGATTGAAGAATTTAACAGTTTGGTAAAAACGTTGCGAGGAATTTATAATTTTTTGACCGAAACGGGACTGCAAGTTGGAATCAATGAAAAAACTCCGGCTAGTAGTTTAACTCTAGATGTAGGCGGAAAAATCGGGGCAGAAGAATATTGCGATGCTAACGGTGAACACTGTATTGACCCCACGACTTGGGATGCTCGTCCACAATTAGAATTACAACCACCAGCGGCCAACTGCAAAATTCGCTACCGAGTTAAAGACGCAAAATACGAATCGGCTTGGCAAGAAACCGGTTTAAACAATGACCCAGTCGGTAAGATGGCTCTCTTTAATAGCGGCTTGGTGACGAACTGTTCAGGCGACGGCTGTGGTGTACAAATGAGTTTACAGTGTTCTCCCAATTTAGCGGTCGCCGAAACGGCTAGTTGCCGATTAAGGTATCGAGTCAATCACTTAAAACAACCCGCCTTAACGCCTTGGGTAACAACCGAAGCAACGGTTGGAAATGAGTGGTCTGAAGGCGGTTGGTCTGCAGTTGTGGCCCCTAATGGAGCTTGGGGAGACGGGCTTAATATTCAAGCGGGCATTGAATGTTCCGATCAAGCTTTGCGCTGTCAGCTCGGTTACAAATTGCATAATGAAGCTGAAAAACCAGACTGGAAAATAGGAGCTTTAACGCAGGGTCCAGGCTGGCAAGATTCAGAAAACAGCTTGCTGAGCTCTGACGTTATTCGTGCTTGTGACCAAAGAATTGGTTGCGGATTACAAATGCAAAGTCGCTGTGTGGGCACTACCTCTACTTTAAAAACAGCTCTCTACGAATGCCCAAGTGAAAAAGCTACCGGTTGTCCGTCACTTTGTAATGGCCAAATTTCAACTAATGACAAATGTAGCTACCAACGAATGGGCGCGAATGATCAATGCACGTTGCTTTTAACCGAAAGCTGCCAAGCGATTGGTCACTTAGTTCAGTAAATAATTAAACACCCCACTGCGAAGGATTGTCGTGAAAACGCTCTAAACTTTCTTTTTGCGTTTGATCAATTTTTCCAGAATCGATTAGTGCTTTCACAATCGCGTGAAATTCAGTCAGCGGCGCCAAAGTAATATCCGCTTCTTCCGCATTCGTGATTGATTGGGGCGTACTCCAAGAAAAAATTCCCATAATATGCGTCACCATTGCCCCGACTTCTGTCCGAAGGGCTTCGGCAGATTTAATCGAAGAACCTCCCGTTGAAAAAGCATCTTCAACCACCACAATGTTTGGGTTCTGAGTAAAAACTTTTCCTTCGACCATTTTACCAGCCCCGTGCCCTTTTGGTTTTGAACGAACATAGAGCATGGGAATTTTTAGCCGATCAGCAATAATCGCTGCCCAAGGAATTCCGGCTGTAGCCGGACCGGCAATATAATCGCACTTTAAATTTTCTCGCTCCATTAATTCTAGAAAAGCCTCCACAATAATATCTCTAGCTTCGGGAATACTAATCAGCTCACGACAATCACAATAAACGGGTGATTTAATACCAGAGGTCCAAGTGAAAGGATTCTCAAAATTTGTTTGTACGACGTTTTGTTCGACTAAAAGCTGGGCAATATTTTTCATCTGCCCAAGCATATACAAACGCTGCCTTCTCGACAAACACGATCTAAAAATCGGTTAGACTTTTGCTTCTGGTTTTGGCTCCACCGCAGCCGCTGTTGTTACTTCAGGTTTAACCGAAACGCTAATAGTTGGCTCAGCCATTTCTGCAGGGACAGGCATTTTAGGAAGCGCCGCAATGGCGGCTTTTTCTTCCGCCACTTTAGCGGTTAAAGGTTTCGTTGGATCCACCGGAGGCGCCATTCGAGCTGAAGCTGGAATAGCCGCCGCACTCGTTGGACTTGGAGTCGTTCCAATTGGATTATCACCCAGTAACGAATCACTGACCGTCGGATCGGCTTTAGCGGTTGCCGTGATCGCGTTGATATTATTAATCCCCATACGCGCCTCAATTTCCGCATCCACAAATTCTTTCTTACGACCGTATTTCATCCGTGAATATTTTTTGATAATCTCGGCAATTTTATAATTACGACCATCTGGATCCCAAATAGATTCCATAGAGAAAGGACGAGACGTTGAATTATTAATATTAAGTTTAATGTAGGCTTTGTAATTGGCGATACTCAAAATATCTTGAGCGCTTAAAATCGGAGCGTATTCTTTTTCAAAGTATTCAGCATCTTCCGCCCCTACTTTAAAATTCATCATCGTTCCCACATTCCCAAATACCGCATCACGAATTTTTGAGTCTTTTTGCCCCACCGCCACTCCACCAGCGCTTTCACTTAACTGAGCAATATACTGATGCGCCATAATAAGATTCAATCGATATTTCCGTGCCTCAGAGAGAATCGAGGCAAAAGTATCGGTGGCGAAATTTTGAAACTCATCCACATACAAATAAAAATCTTTACGATCTTCTTTTGGCATATCGGCTCGCGCCATCGCCGCTTGGTTAATTTTTGAAACCATAATTAGCCCCAGCAACTGCGCATTAATGTCCCCGATTTTCCCTTTAGACAGATTAATCAAAAGCACTTTTTCAGTATCCATGCACTGCCGCACATTAAAGGCTGATTTGGTTTGCCCAATAATGTTACGCATGGTGGTATTGGTCACAAACGGGCCAAATTTACTGGTGAAGTACGGGATCATTTCTTGTTTCTCTCGGTCACCCGTATTTGCCATTTCGTTTTCCCAAAAGGCTCGCACCATCGGGTTTTTTAGTTTTGAAACTTTATAACGTTGAAAATCGTCATCAATAAATAATCGTGGTACATCTAGTAGCGTTGCGCCTTCTTCTTCATCGGCCATAAGCGTTAAACACCCATTCCGAAAATAATGTTGAATCCGCGGACCAAAAATTTCATTCCCGAATAATTTGATGAAAATTTCCATCGCATCCAGCGAAGCTCGATCTTGTTCTTCTTCGGTTTTACATTCCAAAATATTAAGCCCCATCGGTCGTTCTCGATCACCCGGATCAAAAACCATTACATCTTTGGCTCGTTCTTTTGGCGTTCGTGATAACACGTCTTCCACCAAATCACCATGCGGATCAATCACGCACACTCCCGCTCCACGAACCACATCTTGCCCAGCCATGTATTCCAAAAGCACAGATTTCCCACTCCCGGATTTCCCCACAATGTAGGTATGTCGCGTTCGGTCGTTATCCAACATATGAACCGGCTTGGTTTCACCTCGGTACACCGAGTTCCCCAAAATAATACCTTCTTTAGGCAGATCAATTGGCGGTGGTAGAACTTTGTAATCAAGCCATTTAATGGTTGGAATTTTGTTATATTTAGCGTCAGGAAAATGAAAGATCGTTGCCAGTTCATCACAACTTAAAAGTGACTTATGTTCTAGTACGTTCCATAAACGATAGTGAAAGTTATGAATCAAAATCGGAATATTGATCCGATTGAAAGGCACAATTCGTCGGTTTTCAAAGTAATTTTTACCGTCGCCCTTAAACACGTTAAACGACGTAAACATTCCATTTAAAATTTCTTGCACTCGAACTTCGTTTTTAGAGGCCGCTAAAACTCGGATACTACAATCAAAACCACTTTGAATCGCTTTTTCACCAATCGCTTTCGCAATTTCCTCTTCCGACGCCAGCATTCGCACATAACTATCGCCTCCTGAAGCCCCTGGAGCATTACTGCCCAGTCCATCCGTTTCAGGGTCATAACCCGTCAGCATAACTTTAAACGGCCACCAGATTGCCCCTAAAATCGGGCCAATAATTGGAATTCTCCCTTTCCCCTTTTTCTTCCCTTTAAATAAAGCCGTCCCCGCTTCGGCGGCTTCTTTTCTCCACGAGTTTGAAATGGGTTTAATTACTAGCTGAATCACGCCTTTGTCTTCTTTATCAAGTTTCGCAAAAGAATTCGCCATATTGTTCAGCGGATCTTCTTCAATTTGTTTATAGGTTTCAATAGGATACCAAAAATCTTCGCCCGTGTGCATATAATATCCATTGGCAAAATAACCCGGCTCCTTAATTTTAAATCTTTTTTCTTCTTTAATGGGCTCAATTTCCGCAGATTCATAAAACGAAGTAATTTGTTTTTCAACAATCGCTTGATAGTACTTATCAACCACAATCACAAAGCTCATTTCTTGCTTATCATACTGCAGTTCGAATGAAATATGCGGTTGTCCCCAAAAAATTCGATTCACCCAGACATTATATAAATTCAAATCACGAGTTTCATGTAAGGCGCGGTAAAGCTGTTCACCACGACCAATCGCCTCATGGAAATCTTTTTCATTTCTTTTCTCGTTATCGAGTTTCGAGTCATTTCGTGGCAATAAAACTCTTAAATGCACTAAGTTCTTCGCTTGCTTACGACGATGCAAATAGCGGATCGTAAAACGCGCTAACACAAACACCGTGTAAACATCTAAGGCAAAGAAAACCAAGTTCACTAAAACAATCCACCATTCCCCAAAGCTTAAACTTCGAGTGGCAATTTCGCTGTTCCAAATTTGTCCAACTTCAGCCTCGGTAAAAAGAGCCGCAAACATAAGAAAAAAAGCGCGGTAAAGCACAAAAGCACTCCGCAGCCGGTAGGCTCCAAACCCAAGCCAGCGTAGCCAGCTGAGATGTCCGAGGACGAGTCTTATTAAAGTTCCCATAAAATCTAACCATTATAACACAGATAAGGCCTTTTTAAAAGGAACGCAGGACATAAAAAAACTCGGAACCGAGTGTGGTTCCGAGTTTCTGTATTAAAGCTTAAACGATTTAGTTTAGTCTTGGATTTCTTGTCTCCAACCTTCCCCAAGGAATTGTTCGAGCATTGGTGGCGTGTTGTTAAGCAGTCTTAGATCGAAATTGATTTCGATACTTGGTTCAATGTTTGTACCACTACCGATGTATCTTCTGTAAGCGAGCAAGTGACCTAGGTCTCCAAATAGATTACCCGATACTTTTAGCTGAGCCATTGAAACATCTGGCTCTGGTGAAGATTTAATTTCCCCTTGTTCAACCAGGTACATACCTTGCATCGTTTGAACGTCTTTGTTGATCAATAGATCTCCGTTTCGAACAATGAAAGCCGCGAATACGCCAGCGTTAGTGAAAGCAAAGTTATTATTAACGGTTAGATTTCCGTTAGTAAGAATAAACGTCGCACTTTTTGAAATATCTTTCACGGCACTCACATCTAAGGTTGTACCAGCGAACTGGTAAACTTCAGAGTCTCCCACTCGGCTGAAGGTTTGACCTCCAATGGTAACCGTTCCATTAGTGGCGGCATCAAGATTATCGTAGAAATCATCTTTTTGATCTTGGAATTCCGCGAAGTCATCCGCGTCACCTTGTTCAGCCCCGGTGTAAACCGTGGTGTCATCAGTTAACGTTAACCCGTAATTTTGGTTTGGATCGGTTGGCGATAAAATATTGTTTTGATCGGCAAACGCTTTATCAGTACTTCCTCCACCATAGTAACCCGCATTCCCCGCTTTCGCTTTAATGAATGGTCGAATAATTTCTACATTGGCCACAGAACCATACGTTCCTTGCGCTAATTGGCTTACTTTAGTTGGCGGAGTTGGTTGACAGATATTGTTACCAAACCCGGCAATACTATTTCCAGTCGTTGAATCAACGGTGTTAATGTAAGTGTAGTAGATCATAGCGTAAGCCACGTTTTTGATGTTGGCCGTATCTTTAGTTGAAGCCACCGCTGTATCCATATCGTAGTGAACTTTAAGTTCAGTTTCACCAACCGCGTTAATCTCATTTACAAAGTTTCGGCTAATATTGTTTCTTAAGTCTAGGTAGAAGTATTCTCCAAATTCTGGACAAAGAACATTTTCATCACACCATAACCAAGTGTTGTTTCCGTCACCATCTTCGATTCCTTTACGGTTGAAAATATTTCCTGATTCAGTTGGAATCGTTTGGTCGTAAACTCGGATTTGAGCGTCGATAATTTGGAATTTAGAAGTGTCAAAACCATCTACTTTTACCGTTACTTCGTATTTAGCGTTTTCGCCTTTAGCCACAGTGGCCGATGTGCCAAGAGGTTGAGACAAATCGCCTGGACGAACTTGTTTCACAATACTGTTCCCAGCTTTGAAACACTCAGGACAAGGCGTATTTACTGGTGTACAAGGCACTGGTGGAAACGTTGGGTCACATTGCGCATTAATTTCAGCTTGATTGAAAGTACCCGCTAGTGGTTGGAATGGATCAATAGTTCCACCAACTTTAGGACCACAAAGGAGTAAACCTTGATCTTCTGCCCAATCTAGAGCACATGCTTCTGCAATAGTTCCCGTAATTGGGTGACGCGGTGAGTTAATTCCATCTCTACACAATCGGTAAGCTTGCCATAGTGGGTCTGATACATCTTCAACCGGCTTCTTCGGAGAACACAAGGCGGCTCCCGTAGAGGTATTAAAGGCACAAGTTCCAACCGATGGGTCAATTGGAGTCCCTCCGCCACAAGGTGGGTTTGCACAAGTTGGAGGCAAAGTACAAGTATTGCTACAACTATCGTTATCTATGCTGTTTCCATCGTCACATTGCTCTGGCGCTTCTACTACTCCGTTTCCACAGAAACCTCCTGGACCACCCGTAACTACCACCGCTGAAGTGTCATCATCACTGACAATACATGGAATCGCTGCAACTTTACCAGATACCGACGCCGTGTTAGTAAAGCTAGCCGTTACGTTGGTTTGGGTACAAGTGTAAGTGATTACTTCGCCCGGATCGAGCGTATTATTGTTGTTGCCCACATTGCCAAGCAGTGTCATAAATTCAGATTGAGATCGAGCACAACTTGGACTTAAGGTATCAGTCACACTTACTTCAGAGATTGAAGAAGTACCAGGATTTGCCACAGAAATAGTGAACGTAGCCGTACCACCGTTAGCAATCGTTTGCGTGTCATCTCCGTCTGTGTCTGGTTGACCAGGCGTAGAGTCGTCTTTGGTAATCGTAATTTGACCTTGAGCTACTGTACATTGAGTAATAAACAGAACTTCTGAAGGATCTTCATCATTCACTGGCTGATTATCAACCGTGCTTTTTGCATCTACACGAGCATCATTTTTGCCATCCACTGAACCTTGACCATTCGCTCCGTCAAAATCACCTGGATTCGCATTCGCTTTTTCACAAAGGTAAGAAAAACTTTCTCCGACATCAAACACTGAACCTGGGTAAAGCGCTTGAGTTTGGCTGGCTGTTCTAGCACAAGCCGGTGATTCTTCGTCGGTTACTACCACTTCTTTCAGTGGTTCAGCTCCATTATTTGTTACGGTGATTTTAAATCCAGCCGCAGTGTTAGTCGCAATTAATTGCGTGTCATTTCCTTGAACGGTGTCAAAATCAGTCGTGTTTTCATCCGTTTTAACTATTTTAATTTTTGGTTGATCTCCCGTTGGCGGACAATTTGATCCGTTACAAACGAGTACTTGTGAAGGATCAGAATCATTTACATCCGCACTATTATTAACGGGAGTCCCAACGGCAACCGCCGTATTGGTGTAACCATCACGAGTTCCCGCTTGAAGACAATCGTATCGGAATCGTTCGGTTGGTTGAAGTAGATCATCCTTAATCACTTCTGTTTGAATCACCACGTTTCGTACCGTAGATTTAGAAGAAGTTCCCGTGTTTAGAATTTCTCGAACTTGAGTCGGAGTTAATGCACAAGCCGCGGCATTAGCGTCATTCACTTTTACGTTTTTCAAAGCGTTTTGCCCGACATTGGTGACTTGAATACGGAAAACCGCGTTATCAAGATTATTCGTCGCCACCGATTCAACCGTTTGCGTATCATTCGTGTTATTGTTTCCCGTTGTCGTTCCATCTTTATCATTTGGATTCGCCGCCCATTTAAGCACGTCAATCGCGTAAGGAGGTAACACATTTTGACACGTGTTTGAACAACTATCGGTGTTATTAGTATTACCATCATCACACTGTTCACTTGGTTGGTTAACCAGTCCGTCTCCACAGAATGGGCCAATACCGGTATCAACGTCTAAGGTAGCGGCACAACTTGGAACATTGGTTCCATTTTCAACTAGTCGACAAGTCGCTTGCGAACCATTAGTCGCTGTAATTGGAACATTAATTTCTTCCGTTCCATTTGAAGGCACGGTTTTAGTGAAGTTAGTAATCGCAGAACCACTACAGTTCAGCGTTACATCAACGCCCGTGTTAGCCGTATCCCAACTAAAGACTGATTTACTGTTTGGCGTGGTTGGGTTTGGCGCAAAGAATGGCGTCCCCACACAAGCGGGTTCTAGCTGACAAGTGTTTGAACAACCATCACCATTGTTCGTATTACCATCGTCACACATTTCACCAGTTTCAACCATTCCATCACCACAAATTGAATTTCTGGTGTGAAGCGTGTCTTCACAAGTAAGTTTATTTCCGTTATTGAAAAGTTCACAGTTTGTGTCGGTTCCCAAAGCCGCGCTGCTTGGCACGGTAATATTGCGTGAACCATTAGCTGGTACTGAAACGTCTAAATTAAAACCCGATGAACCAGAACATTTAAGGTTCAAGTTGTTTGCAATATTAATCGTCGTCCAGTTGAACACTGAAGTGTTCCCCGCGAGTACCGCGTCTGGATTAAAATCGGCTCCGGTACAAGTAGCCACCGGATTTGTGGTACATGTCGCAGAACAAGCACTACCAGGTTGTCCGTTTTGAGAACCTAAATCACATTGTTCTGGCGCTTCCACGATTCCATTTCCACAAATTGGAGCGTCTTCTGTTAGCACTACTACCGATGGATCTTCATCGTTTACCGTTGTGCCAGATTTAACTCCAATACCGGTTACAAAAGAATCATTATCACCATCTACGAAAGTGGTTTCAGAAACATTCGCTCGTGAACAAGTGTAAATAAAGCTTTCACCTCGATCAAAAATTAGACCTGGGTACAAAGCTTGGGTTTGAGTCGCGCTTCGATTACATGAAGGTGATTCAGGATCTGTCACCACCACATTTCTTAACGCTTCTTTCCCGTTATTAGTAACCTTGATTTCAAACACCGCTTGTTGACCTGGGTCAATCGTTTGCGTGTCATTTCTTTGAACGTCATCTTGATCGTTTGTATTCACATCCGTTTTAACAATGTTAATACTTGGCGTAACTGGAGGCGTAACACAATCTTCTAAATTACAAATCACCACCTCACTTGGATCGTCATCCGAAACAGATGGATCACCATTAACCGGGTCACCAATTACCACCGCTGTATTGGTGTAACTATCTAAAACATTAGGCTGAGTACAATCATATTCAAACCCTTCGTTCGGTTCTAAAATATTATTATTATTCGTTCCACTAAGTTTTACCACATTAGTAACCGAACTTTTTGGACTGGTTCCAGCCGTCAAAATTTGATTTACTTGAGCGGCCGTTAAAGCACACTCGTTCGCATTTTCATCGTTAACACGTACATTTTGCAAAGCCACATTGGCGGTGTTTTTTACTTGAATTCTAAAAATCGCGTTCGCATTAGAATTAATCGCTTGTGAATCATTAGTTGAATTATTACCCGTTGGTTTTCCGTCTTTATCATTTGGGTTATTAGCCCATTTCAAAATTTGAACATTCGCTGGTGGAATGTTTTTGAAAAGAACTACCGAAGGATCTGCATCGTTTACGGTTTGATTCGATACATTACCTTTACCCGTAACCGAGATATCATTATCGCCATCAACAAAACTAGCTGGCGTTACGCCTGTAGCGGTACAGTTATAACTAAACTGTGCGCCTGGAGCGAAAGTTGAACCAGAATATAAACTTTGAGTTTGAGCCGCTGTTCGATTACAAGCGGGTGATTCTGTGTCAGAAATTACGACATTTTTTAAGGGTTCACTTCCGTTATTACGCACAGTAATTTTAAATACCGCATTCCCACCACTGTTAATAGTTTGGCTATCATTTTGTTGAACCCCGTCTTGATCAGCCGAGTTTTGATCGGTTTTGATAATTTGAATATCTGGTGTTCCGTTAACCGTTAAATTATCTCCACACAGATTAGTCGTCCCAATTCTAAGGCTACAACTAATAACGTCTGTTGAATCGGCATTTGCCGGAACGGTAATTGATCGAGTCCCAGAATTTGGCACATTCGCATCGAATATTCCTGGTTGACCAGCCCCGCCACAAGTGAGTCTTACTTGTCCGTTAGGATTATTAATATTCCAAGTAAAATTCACACTCTCACCCGGATTTGCACTATTTTTTGCGAACGATGACTGAGTACAAACCGTTGGATCTGGATTCGTAATGGTCGATGTATGACTCGCACTAACCTGACACGGTCCACAATTACTGGTATATTGAAAGGTAACATTGGTGGTTACAGAACCACTTGTACTGCTTCGAGTGTAAAAATCTAAATAAGCACTTACTTCAGCTCCAGGAGCTAAAGCATAGTTATTTACTGGATAGGAAAATGAACCGCTTTGATTCGTTGATGAATCTGTAACCGTATCTCCTGAACGATTATCAACTCTTTGAATTACATTCCCAGTACTAGTCCAAGATTTGGTAATACTCGTAATGTAGATAGTACAAGAGTTGTTGTTCTTAATCCAATGTCTATGGTTAAAAACTTGCCCAGCTGAGTACGTACCAGCTTCAACTTGAGCTACAAAAAGACCTCCAACAAACAGTGACAGCATTAAGCTGGTTATCATTTGTTTTGAGACGTATCTCATGACCGAATTTTTAAACATTTTCATTAATTAAGATGTTACTTGTTTTAGTAATAATACTATATTTATATTTGTCAAATATTAAATTAAAGGCCAGAACCATCAGAGGTGCCACCTTGATTAATAATATCAAGCTCGGCTTCAACCGCTGTAGTTACAGAAGTTTCTGATGTGCTTTCATATACCTGCCCATTTGCGGCCGGGTTAGATGATGGCTCTGTTTTAACTTTATCGATTTTATTACAACCAGTTACAAACAAACCCAGAGTGATTACGACCAATACTTTTTTCATATTATTCATACTATTAATTATTTCTTTCTTATAAACCGTTACCACCTGTGCCTTCACTATCATCACCTCCAGAACCCGCGCCACAACCACTACATCCGTCACCGTCTCCTCCGTTATTACAAGATTCAGTCGTTTGCATCCAAGGTGACCGAGTAGTGGTGTTACCAAAGCCCCAAGATCCTTCGTCCCAACAAATTTGTCGAGTTCGAATTCTACCTCCCTGACAATCTTTCTCCGTTCGACATCGTCGAGTTGGGCCTTCAGGTGTTGGCGTTGGTTCTGGGTCACGTGGAGTTCGAGGGTCTCGTGGTTCTCTTGGCTCACGTGGCTGTCGTGGCTGAACTGGCACTACTGGTGGTGGTGTGTATTTCTCACGTTGTACCGGAATAATGACTAAGTTCCCTTCACAACCATTCCCCATGGTCATGACAATCGCTCCATTAATGTAAGTTGCGTTTGTGAACTCAAGTTCGGCAAATTTTGGATTAATTGAACCATCTGGAAGCCAAATTGGCACTTCCATTGTTCCTCGTTGTTGCGAACCATCAATGTCACGTGTGACATCAGAACCGGTGGCAATATAAGCGGTGTCGAGAAGCGAAGTATCAATTCTTCGTCCGCCCAGATCAATTACTGGCTCCATAAAATCAGCTTGTGTAACGGCTACACCGTCCCCCATGGCTTCGGCTAACTCAGTTCGGCCAGTGTTAGTTTCAAAATTACGTCGTAACTCTCGCATTACGTCTCGAATATTATCATTTCCGTATTGTGATAAACCATCAATAAAAGTCAGTCGAGTTTGACTCGCATTTTCACGGTCTCCCATGGCAATGGCTTGACCAATAATCCATTCACGAGCTCGTTCTGGATCAGCCGCAATATCTGCTGGCATATCAGCCGTTACTTTGTATTCCGCCAAAAATTCTTCAAGTGAACCTGGTACATAGTCAGCGCCTTGCGCGACTAAATCTAAACCTCTGTTAGTTCTTCCATCACCATCATTAATTTCTGCTTCTTGTTCTACTTCTGCAATTCGGGCCGCTCGGCGAATGGCCGTCAAGCTTCCGTAAGCTTCCAAAGCCGCGGTTAAACCACCACGGGTTCCAGCGCCCCAAGCGCCATCAACACCAGCGGTGTAATAAGGGGTACCATCTTCTCTTTTAAGCAGACCTAAATCTACTTGTAACTGACATGTTAATACGCGTGCTTCAGGATCGGCTTTAATGGCCGTTTCAATTGATTGAGCTGTAATTTCACCTTCAATATCATCTAAAACTCGACCATAAACTTCCGCTTGTAATGGAATTCTTCCCTGTAATACTTCGATCACTTGATTTAAAGCATTTCGAGTCGTTCCTCCAATTGAACCATCAACTTTTAAAAGTCCATTTTCAACGTAACGACCTTCTGGGAAAGTGATTCCTAATTGAGTCGCAAGTTCGTTAATTCGTGTTTGTAAGTCAGCGCCTGTTAAACCTTCTAAACTTTTAATAGCCTCTTGCGCCGCTTCAGCATTCATATCTAATTGTGCGCCTTCAGGTGCTTTCTCTACAGGAGCCTCTACTCCAAGCTCTTCTCTCAAAGCGTCAATTAAATCAAGTGTGCTTCCAATCCCTGCACCTGGAATCGTCACTCGATCTCCATTTTCAAAGACGACTACATAGCTATTAGTTAAAGCATCAAATTGTACGTCTTCTAGTTTATCTTCGGCTTCTAAATTGGTGTTAAATTCTTCAATATTTAGGTCTGAAGCAAAGTTGCCTGGGGCAGTATCAATCGGAACTTCTAATGGTATTACAGCGGCTGCGTTTGGATCCTCTGGAATTATTACAGGTCTAATTGGATCATCCAAACTTGCTGCATCTGGGTCTGCTGTACGCATATCAACAATGCGAGCTGCGCCAGGATCAACATCTGCAGCAAAAGCTCCCGTTTCGGCAAATCTCGGAGCTGCATAGTTTAAAGCATTTAAAAGTTCATCAGTTGTAAAACCTGAATCCACTATATCATCGGCACTAAATAAAAGTCTGTTTCTTTCTGTACCACCAATACTTCTGTAAATAATAACCGAAATAGCCCCATCTTCACCTACCTCGAAACCATTAAAACGTCGAATTGCGTTAATATCACCTGAAACACGGTCAATCGCCGCATCAATAGTAGTCTGTAATAAATGAGATCGCTCCTCTTCACGTGCTTCTCCAATTACCCCTAGTTTTAAAGCGTCAAGCTGCGCAACTTCTGCTGCATCTGGGTCTGCTTCTGAAATATGTCGAGGTCTATCGCCTTGAGCAAAATTAATAAATCGCCCTACAGAATTACCGTCTGTAAAAGCTTCCGTAGCCGATTGGTGTAAAAATTTCATACAAAATTATTGAAATATCAGAACATTATAACATGAGTTGTCAAAAAAAACAAACGTGAAATTAATTTCCCGACAAGAAGATTCAAAATTACTTTTCAGGAATATTGATTTATATGTTTTTTATGTTATAATAATTGTACTGACAGTCAAAATCGACTTGATATAGCTGGCTTTGTAGCCACTACCTTAACTTTTGTTAACGGTTTGACGCTCGAAATCAGCTCCTTCAAGTTTAATTTGTTCTTTTACGAATTCGGATCAGACAATAGTTTTCATATTTTTGTCTCAGTACCACTTTGGTATTGAACGGTTCTTCTAGCTTCTTTAAATCAGAAGTTAAAAGAACCGTTCACCACCCGCAGGGGGAGAACGGTTTCGTTCGGGCTTCGCCTGAATTTAACCCTCGTTCCTGCGGGAACATATCAACCAGTCTTGGAAAGGACAAACCATGAAAAACGCTATCTTGACCACTGCCGCCCTGCTCGTCAGCATCGCCGCCCCGGCTTTCGCCGACGACGGTCTGGCCTGTGCCAGCGCGAACCACGTTCGCATCGGTGACGCCTGCGTCCTTGGCACGGAGGCGGTAAAAACCTGGACAGTTTTCGGCATTGTCGAACCGCAAACGGCCAATCAAATCGCGGCAATGTCAGGCACGGTTTTTGTGCAGGGCGTACCCGTGATGTGCGCCGACTTTCCGGGCACAGTGCTGCACTTGAGCAGCCCGGCACCCTCGATCTGCATGGGCGAGATTGCCCATGCCGGCCCCGTCGTCGAAGTAAACGCCCCCTCTGGGGAGCGTTGGTACCGATATGACGAGGTCGACCCGACCACCGGGGCGCTTTCGCCCCAGCTGATTCGGGTCACCATGCCGGCACAAGTGCCGGCAGGATTCGATTCAATGGCGAAATTCTGATCCACTTGATGGATTCTTGGTAAGGGCGCGCTTGTCGCGCCCTTCCACTCCTAAAAAAATTTTGATTAATTGAAACACTGAACTCTGTTTTGGGTTTTTTAACGAATACGAACTCTATAAAAAAATAAAAAAATAATTTGTAAATAACTAGTTTTAAGCTATTAAATGTAAGATGAGTTTAGACCACAAAAAAAATCCAGAAGTAAGTAATAAGATTACAAGACGTGAGATTATATTTGGATTATTAGCCTGTACATTAACGCCTAAATCAACAATTGCTCAAACACCTGCCGAGATTCAAGCGGCTGTGTCAGAAGCACTCAGAGAACTCCCCTACGGCTCTCAACTAGAATCACATGCTCAAACAAACCCAGAATTTAGAGCCGATTTAGAAGACGTAGTCGCCTACTATCGGCAAGCGGAAAGAAATGACCAAACCCCGCCCCGTAGCCCAGCGCAATTTGAACAAGTTTTAAATCGCGTTAATGCGACAATGCGACGCCCTGAAAACACAGAAATTCTAGAGAATTTTTCAGAAGCAAAACAAAACCTTTTAGGCCACTTAGAAGAAGGCCAAGTAGGACTTTTTATTGACGGCCAAAACCGACATTTGTACGTGGTTAAAAAGCAAAATGGCACGCTTCAGGCCACAATTCAAATGGATGTAACCGTTTCTAGACATGGTTTTAGCAATGAAATCAATTCTGGAGGCTCGCCCTATGGAGAAATGTGGATTTCTTCCATCATGGAAGGACGGATTGGAGAAGCGCTTTTACACAACGATACGCGTTATTATTCCAATGGTGATATCGTAAATAATGTTAACCGACATGCCACGATAACCACCGGCCGCGCCTCAATTTCTGACCGGCGAGCCGACCATCGTTTAGCGCAACGTGGAGTAGCGCTCCATGGCACAAATGTTGGTTTTAATGACCGAGGTGAATTACAAAGCAATCTCGCGGCCAGCGCTGGATGTTATCGTTTAGCTGATGGAGATATTACCTATCTTTTACTCAAACACATTAAGAGAAATATTAATGAAAGCGCACAAAACGGAACGCCAATGTATGTCTCACGAACGAGTGAGGTTAATGCCATACAAAGTGAAATCAATACCGCCGATCCACCCCTTGCAAAAACAGAAGTAAATATAGTTGATGAGCAAACGCCAGACCCCACTATTGGAAGTCCCATACAGCAACCATCAATTGATCCTGATGCTGCCTTTATAATTCGACTAAATTAGCGCACTTTCTAAATTACTAAAACTGTGTTATAATAACCAGATTGTTATTATATTATATAAGCACACGCGTAGATGAAGTTTTGGTACGCCTCAGACAAAAATTTAACAGCCCCAATTGGGCGGTTTGTTTTTGTAATGGGAGCGTCTGCCAGCAGCGCTTCGAGCCCAGATGAAACCGAAGCCCCCGCTTTAACGCCTGAAGCAGAAACCCTCAGTAGCAGTGCCCGAGAGACAGCTATCCTTGATACTGAAATGGCTTTAGCCGATCTTCAGGCCCAAATTGAAAATCAAGAAACATTACCCTCAGACCTTCCCATTGATGAACAAGTTTTACTTTTAGTTCGAATTGCACGTAACGATTTCCAATCTGACAGTCTAGACGGCTCAGGGGATGATCGAACCAACTTGCAGTGGATTCGTGATAGCATTGGTTCTGTGGCCGATAATATTATTAGCACCGACTTAGCTCAGGCCTTGCAAAGAGGAACCGATTTTTCATACGAAGGGGCTATTTTAGATTTGTTAGCACCCAGTGCAAAAACGAGGTTTCTTCTCGACTATCGGGATGATGCCAGAAATTTATTTACCGATACACTCGCAACAGAAGGAAGTCGAATCAGTTACCGTGCCAATTTTTATGGTGACACTGATTTAGCGCGGCAAGCAAACTTCATGGATCTTCTGTCTCCTATAGACCCGAACCAGCAATACCTACAAATCAATAACGAGTTATATGTTAGAACGCCCCACGGTTATCTAGGATTTAGCCCCGATGGAATTGTGGGAAACCGAGCCAGAATTGGTTCTGACACTAATTTTACTACTTTTGGTGATGCAGATTTACTCGATACTGATAGCGCCATCTTGACCCAATTAAAAGCAGAAAATCCCGTTTTTTCAAACATAGAAAACAGTGATGAAATGGCTCGTTTAGAACAAAATCGAAATACAAATTTTTATACCGCTCAAGCCTGGAAGAATTTTTCTGATTCGATTAATGGAAGTTTACTAGCCAATGATTTACCTTTCATAACCGAGATAAAAACATTGTTTGTAGAAGGAGGCTCATTTAGAACTTTTCTTGATGCGAACACTCGTCGCGAAAATTATAATGATCTAAGTGTGGGAGAGTCCTTCAACATTCCTGGTTTTGAAAGCGTTCCAGGCTTAGACGCCTTAAGTAATCCGGCAGATTTTAGAGATGGCATTTTATTAGCCATCCAAAAAATCGTAGAATACGCAGAAGCTGAAGTACAAAAATACGAAACGGCTATTGCCGCGGAATCAAACCCAGAAACCAGCGCTCTAATGATTGCGTCTTTAAAACAACTCAAAGGCAGTCTTCCTGATCTTTTACAAGCGATTGATATTCATGTAGAGGAATTAAAAGCAGAAAATGAGGCTCTTATTGCCGCTAATACACAACTCATTCTGGCGGAGTTTGAAAACTTATCACCAGAAGAATTATCACGATGGTTAGAAGAATTCGATAGTTCGCTTGAACAAATGGCTCGTGATGGCAGCTTTAATTCAGAGTCATTTAATCAACAGCTTGGAATTCTTATTGCCAGAATTTTAGGAAGCTCTGATGAAGACGGAGCGCTTTTACTGGAACAAAACCCACAATTAAAACAAATTCTCTTAGCGCGACTTAATACCCTTAGCCGCCAACCTGGAATTAATGATTTAGAAGGAGCCGTAATCGTCTTTAAAAACCAAATGTATGTAGCCGGTGTAATTGAGGCCCTTGGAGCCATCAACCCAGCCATGGTAGAAGGTATAGACCCTCAGAGCATGACTCCTGAACAATTAAATCAATTAATTGTGCAAGCTCAACAAGTTAAGCAGGGACTAGAAATGAGACTCGTAAACGATGATTCTCTATCTGAAGACGAGCAAAGATTACTCGATTTTCTGGTGATTGAGATTCCATCACTACAAAATTCACTAGGTAATATTGCAGAAGGAGAAGAAATAAGAGAAGAGGCCCAAGCGGAAGAAAGAGTTTATCAAGAGTCTATTGCTCAGGCAGAAGAAGTGTTAGAACCGAGCACAGAAGAAGGACAGACCTTCCATGAAACAGTTGATATTGCGACGCAGTATATTCAAGAATATCGAGTCACTCACAACGGTGAAATGCCAGAATTTACAACTGAGGACTTTCAGTATGTAACTGAGCGAGTTCAAAACGGAGAAGCACCCGACGACATTCTTTACGCCTTACATGTCAAATCGGATCCAAGTTTTCAAACATCTCCCCCTAGAGAGCAAGCACAAAGCTTCCAAAACCTAAACACCATGCCTAGTGGCACCAATATGGTAGGTTTAACGCCCGAAGGAGATTACATCATTGAATCCAGTGGAACCGACCAAACACGCTTCATTCAAAACTCAAGTGATGGCACTATCATCGCCGAACACCTACTTGGCGTACCCGATAGCGAAGACCTACGCGTGCCCGCCAGCGAATGGGCCACAGCCCAAGCTTTGGGCGCTATGACCGATGGTTTTGTGGTAAAAAGTGCGGCCGAACTTGCCCAAGCCGGAGAAACTTTAGGAAATCGAGCCTTAGTGAATTTTATGAAACAATACTGGGGTATTCGGGGCAATAATACCTTACCCGAAAGCGAACTCGATAAGTTTAAAAGCTTGGGTGAAATGATGAGCGATAATCATATCAACTTGCACACCATCTTGGCGCAACTAAATGCCCTTAAATGGGATAACACCGCTGATGGCAGTCGAGCTTTAAGCGTGAGAAATCAATTCAATGAAATATTGGAAGCAGCAGCCGCTGGAAATAACCGTGGTTTTAGAGAACTTTTAAATTTAGATAATTTACCCCCGACAGTCCCAACCGAGGCTTAAGTAAAAATAAGAAACAAATTCTATTAGCAGTCATTTGACCCATTTGCTAATTTTTTTATATTAGGCTGGAAATGAGCGACAATCCCTACAAAGTTCTCGGCGTTGATAAATCGGCTTCACAAGCGGATATCAAAAAAGCCTACCGAAATATGGCAAAAAAACATCATCCCGATAAAGGCGGGAATGAAGCTGAGTTTAAAAAAATAAACCAGGCCTACGAAACCATTGGGAATGAACAAAAGCGCGCGCAATATGATCAATTCGGTGAAGCGGGTGCCCAAGGCGGATTTGGCGGTGGCGGCGCACAAGGCTTTGGTGGTTTTTCTGCCCAAGATTTTGGCGGGTTCGAAGATGTTTTCTCAAGTTTTTTTGGCGGTGGAGGAGGACGGTCACAAAACCCTCGGGCGCCACAACGAGGTTCTGATTTAGAAGTTGAAGCCGATATTACTTTTGCTGAATCAGTGACGGGAACCACAAAAAAATATAGCGCTCGTCGATACAAATCTTGCGAAACGTGTGACCATAAAGGTGGCTCTGGGCAAAAAACTTGCAGCACTTGTGCCGGTACTGGGCAAGTAACGCAAACCTTCCAAACCCCGTTTGGAAATGTGCAACAAAAAGCCACTTGTGGCACTTGTCATGGCAGCGGCCAAACATTTGAGAATCTTTGTAAAACGTGCCACGGAGAAACTCGGTACGAAGATAAAACCACAATTGAAGTTAAAATACCCGCCGGTATTCAATCTGGGCAAACCCTACGAATGCGACAAGACGGGGACGCGGGCAAATATGGTGGTCCTGCCGGAGATTTTTACGTTCACATCCGAGTGGCTGAGGATAAACATTGGGAACGTGAGGGCCTCGATTTAATTCAAGATTTAGAAGTGCCAATTTTTGAAGCCTTAGATGGAACCGATGTAAAAGTAAAAACCTTCTGGGGTAACCAGTCTCTTGAGGTGCCCGCTTTAACCGCTGACAAAACAAGGCTCAAAATAAAAGGTCAGGGTATTAAACGTGACGGACAAGTCGGTGACCACATCGTGATTATCAAACACAAGTTACCGAAAAAAGTCAGCAAAAAATTAAGCGAACTTTTACAGCAAGCTGCCAAAGAAGCATAACAATAAAAAAACCGCCGCAGCGGTTTAATTTTAGTTTCTGTAAGGTGGGGGAAAATTAACAGTTAAGTCCTTTTTCTTTCAAAACCGCTCGTCGTTCTCGAGCTTTAGCTTTGTTATCTCGTTTAGACAAAGTCGATTTTTTTCGACGTTCATTAATTTCGTGTCCTCCGTGTCGTTTAGCCGATCCGCGATTCGTCATAGTTTAAAACTTAGTTCGAGCGCGAGAGTACGGTTTCAAGAAAATCTGTCAAACCTTATTAGCTTCTCTAATCCTTCGGCTATCACCGCTCCTAAAGCCGCTTGTTCTTCCGCTGTAAACTTACCAAGCACAAAGTCCGCTGCATTGAAGCGCGCTCTAAACTCGTTTTTAATACCAAATTTAAGGCGTAAATATTCGGCACTACCAAGCACTTTGGTAATATGTCGCAACCCTCTTTGCCCACCATCTGAGCCTTTAACCCGCAATCGAGTCGCGCCAAAATCTTGATCTAAATCATCGGTTAAAACCACTAAGCTTTCCAAGGGTATTTTATAAAACTTCATAATCGGGCCCACGGCTTCACCGCTTAAATTCATTAAGGTTTGCGGTTTACAAAGAATGGTTTTTTCCCCCTTTATTTCCCCATAACTTAGTTGAGCTTTAAACTTAGACTCCAGTTTAAAAGGCGTAAAATTGTATTTTTTAGACAAGGCCTCCAAGGCTAAAAAACCAAAATTATGACGGGTCAGCGCGTACTTTTCTGGAAAATTACCAAGGCCTACAATCAGTCTCATTACGACAATTGTACCGAAGCGAAGCTAATTGTCATCTGTATCCCCTACGTTAAAGAACGTCATAAAATGGGAAGTCTTTGCGTTACCTTAAAATTGATTATCATCGAACTATGAACAACCGTGGTAGTAATTCAGAAATCTATTCTCCGCGCAGTGTTATCACCATGGTAGGGCTCTTTTTTTTCCTGTTCTGGCTGCTTTATTCAATCGCAAGTTTTTTGCATGAGTCACGAAAGGTTCAAACCGAAATTGAAGAAATTCACGCCACCAACCAAAAACTAAAAAACGAAATCGAAGAAAAGAAACAACTTCTGGCTTATTTAAAAACTCCAGAACGCTTAGAGAAAGAAGCGAAAATGCAGATGGGTAAAAAGCTGCCTGGCGAACAAGTAATTGTTTTAGTCGAAGAAAAGCTTGAAATTTTACCGACTGAAGCCGCCCGAGAAGAAGTGCGAAAAATCAAAGAAGAAGCCAACTGGAAGAAGTGGCAGTATCTATTTTTAAACTAAGCTTCAACCGGAATTGGCTCCATGCAAACTAAAAAATTTCCCATCGTTACTACGTAATAACGGTTTATTTTTTCGTCATAAATAACCGGCGTAACCGGACGCTCCGGTAACAAAACTCCGCCTAAATAGTTCCCTTCAAAATCAATCTGACGTACGCCGCCGTCATTGGCTCCGAACCAAACGCTGTTATTAATGTACCGTGGATGCGATAAAATTCGCCCAGTAGTGGGCATGGTTTTGAGCAACTTATTTTTAGCTAAATCATAGATATAAAAATTTTTATCACAGCTACCGACATAAAGCTTGTCTTCCACCACTAAAGCCGTGTTATAAAAAACGTGCCCAGCACTAAATCTAAAGTTCTCTTCACCCGAATCTATATCAATGCCATAGCAGTTTTTATCAAAAGCCGGCGCAATAATTTGTCTTCTTTTCATATCAAAAGTTGGAGCGGCTTTTAAAGGCCCTTCCATGATAAATTCCCAATATTTACGACCTGACTTTGCATCTAACAGTAAAACCTTACCGTCATTGCAACCGACCGTTACCAAACGTTCTTCGGCACAATAAGCCGGAGTTGAGTGCATATACTCCTGGGTAAATTGCTCCCACTCTTTTTCACCCGTCTCTAAATTCAAAGCAACTAAGGCCCCTCGATTATTAAAAATATTGTGCTCCAGACCAATAAACACCAGGTTTAGTTCTGGGGCAAGACAAGGTGAAGATCCTACATATTCGGCCACAGCCGCTTCCCAAATCACGGTTCCGTCATTTCTATCAAGGTGATAGACACTGCCGTCATAGGCTCCAAAAATCACCCCTTTCTCGGTGAGAACCGGACTGGAGAAAATCCCCTTAATCGACTCCCCTGTTTGGAATTCCCAAACTTTTTGCCCCGTTCGCTTATCCACGGCATAAAAATAACCATTATCCGCCCCGTAATAAATTTTATCATCATCTTGAGCTGGCCCAGAATGAGGCACACTAAAAACATAATTCGGCATCGGTGGCTCATAAACCCATTCTACTTTTAAAGTATTTTCATCTGGGAAAAAACGCTCCTTTTGATCACTACCATAGGTTAAACCAAAATCAGAAAGTTTATAAACGCTCCTATACTTAATACCCTCAGCGGTCATATATTCATGCGCGCTTTCTCTTTCAAAATCGAGGTAAGTAAAAATAGTGTCCACTTTTTGACCTTCTTGTTCAACGGCCGCTACCACCCGACGCATCGAATGCCCTGAGTTTATTAAATCATCTACTACTACCACCGGTTCACTGGTTAACGTCCCTTCAATTTGTTTGCAAAGACCCGCCTTTTTACGCGATTTTCGAACCATAAAACTATTTACATTGTAGTTTTTTTCTCGGCCTTTCATCACAATAGCGGCCACTAATGGAATAGCGCCCACTTCTAATCCTCCCACTTGAAAAGGCCATTGCTTCTCCATTTTGTCCCAAAAAACTTCAGCCAGTAAGTTCAAATCATCAGATTTAGTTACCAGCGCCCGAATATCAAATAACCAATTAAGGAGCTTTCCTGTTTGGGTCGCCCGTAAAATAATGGGCTCATCGGCTTTTAAATTTGTTCTCATTAAAGCGTCCTGCTCAATTCTTTTAAAAAGTTCTTTTTCTCTTTTACTCGGTGTCATACAAATAAGGATAAATTAAATATTGGTAAATTTTAAAGGCGAGCGCAAAGGCAAACACCGTCCATAAACAAAGTTCCCACCAAACTTCATAAGGCGCTAAAAATAATTGTAAGGGCGTCAAATAAGCCAAATCGTAATTCGGATCAAAGCTTGGAACGATAATAGATTCTGGCATCATTTTTTTACAGACTTAATAGTAATAATTTCGCATCGGATAACCAATCAACTCGGCTCCTTCTTTGTCAGTTTTGATCCAATCATTACGACTGAAAGGTTTATAATCTACCGCGCAAATATCAGGAATATCTATCGTTCGATAAAAAGGATTTCCATTGATAGAGTGATCAAACTGAATTTCAATTCGCTCAATCGTCGAATCGCTTTTGCACTGTTGTTGGTGTTTAAACCAAACTCGATAAGCATCGCAACGATTACGGGCTTGAAAGCTTTCCTTTTTTAATACCTCTGGATCATCCCCCTTTCGATAAATCGTGGCTTGTTCAACACACTGATGATTGGCCTCAAACATGTAGAGCCCATAAAAATTTCCTTCCATAGTTGATTTTTCGTCTCCTGGAATGATATGAGAAATTGATTGCCCAAGACCCAGCAAAGCCATTAGTAACCAACCGGGCAAAGTTTTTATACCGGTTGGAATCTTAGTCTGCTGGTATAAAGGCCCAAACAAAATAAACAGCATCGGCAAAACCGTGGCTGGATAGCGGTAACTCACCAGCAGTCCTGAATATAAATGAAATATCACAAAAAAGATAAACGCCAAACGCTGCCATAAATTTTTTGGTCCCAGCAAAAACCAGGCCCCAACCATTTCCATAAATATTACAAAGTTAGTCCAAACGGGCATTACCATGTCAGGCAAAACCGGCAGCCCAGTTTTAAGCGTACTAAAGTAAGTTCCTAGTGTCCAAGCGGGGTGAATTTTTGCCGCGACCGACAAGAAATAAAACCAAACTAAGCTAAATTTCAGAAAGAAAATTTTGTGGGGAAAGGCGAGCAAAATCAGACTAAAAACCAAGTGGTAGTACTCATAATTACCCACTTGAGACATAGAGAACAGTAACACCATCAAGGCCTTCCAAATAAAAAGCGGCCACATTAAACCATGCGCCAATCGCCACTGCCCACGCCACATAGCCCAAGCACTCCAGCCCATAATTCCAAACAGCCCCATATAAAAAATATTAGCGGTGTAACCAAATGGCAAGCCCGATAAAAAATACCAGTCGCCACAATTTTTAGCGTACGGCCAACATAAATGTTTTCCCTGCTCTACGGCCTCAATGGTAAAACGAAACTCTTGAATCCAAATATTAAAGGTTAAAAAATAAGCGAATAAAACCGCCACCAAGGCAGCTTTCAAAAGTTCACTTTCATATAACTCTTTAAGACTAAAACTCGAGTCGTACCAGTTTCTAAATCGATCTAAATTCATCAAAACGCATCATACCGCGTTTTCAAAAACTTCGCGACCAAGTTCGGTACGCCGAAAAAAATTTGACAAAACCCCTTCTGAACGCACAATAGGGATGTACTTAACTGATAGTCTATTTAGATTATCGGTTTTTTAAGGCAAGCCCTCTTCATTTCATAACTCCCTTTCTCCCCCATGCAAAGTCAACTTCAAGCGGCCATTAATCAGCTCTGCGCTGAAAAAAACCTCGATAAAGACATTGTTATCGATGCCATCGAAAAAGCCATCGCTCTGGCTTATAAAAAAGATTTTGGTTCTCAGCGCCAAGCTATCAAAGTAGTACTTGGTGATGACATTACTCAAATCAGAATCTTTGAAGAACGGGAAGTCGTTCCAAAAATTGAAGATCACGATTTGGACATTTTGCTAAAAGACGCCAAAATTTTTCGACCAGACGCTGCGGTGGGAGACGTAGTGTTTGTGCCAATTGAAATGCAAGAAGCCTTTGGAAGAATCGCCGCTCAAGCCGCGAAACAAGTAATTTCACAAAAGCTTAATGAAGCGGAACGTGAAATGCTTTTCCAAAAATTCAAAAACCGAGAAGGAGAACTTATTACCGCTCGTGTACAAAAAGCTGATTTTGACGCGACCTTAATTGAAATTGAAGGCGTCGCCACCGTGTTACATAGAAGACAGCAAATTCCAGGTGAGAAATTTTTTACCGGACAACGAATCAAGGTTCTACTTGAAAAAGTTGAACTCACATCAAAAGGTCCACAACTACGAATTACTCGTGCCAGCAACGAATTTATCATTGCTTTGTTCGAACAAGAAATCCCAGAAATGCGAGAAGGTCTTGTTTACGTCGCTAAAATTGCTCGTGAAGCGGGCGTGCGATGTAAAATCGCTGTGGCTTCTGAAGATGGTGGGATTGACCCAGTAGGAGCGTTCGTTGGTCAGAAAGGATCAAGAATTAATTCGGTTATGGAAGAAGTAGGTGACGAAAGACTCGATGTGATTCAGTTTTACGATGACGCTAAAAAACTGCTTATCGCGGCTTTAGCTCCGGCTAAAATTGCCAAGGTAGAATTCTTTGTTGGCGATAACGGAGAAAACCGAGTGAAAATTTTTGTTCGAGAAGAAGAGCGAGCGATCACCATTGGCAAACGAGGACAAAATGTTCGTTTAGCCGGAAACTTAATCAACATGCAAGTCGATGTGATTACTTACGACGGACCAATGGAAGAAGAAGATATGGCGGCTAAACCTAATAAAGAGAAACCGAAAAAGGAAGTTTCTGAAAAAGTAACCATTGACCATTTAGAAGGCGTTGATCCTGAAGTAATTGCCACACTAACTGAAATGGGACTTTCTCAAATCAAACAGTTCGAAGGCCTAAAAGCTGAAGAATTAGCTGAAATTGGAATTACATTAGACCAAGCTAAAGCGGTTGTGAAAGCGGTTTCTAAATTCTTGAAACACTAAAACTTATTGAATATTAACATTAAAAAAGCTGACTCATCTGAGTTGGCTTTTTTGTAATCCCTTTAAAAAAATTTTCTTAAAAATTTTAACGAAACAAACGAAAAACTTGTAAGTGTCTGAGGGCAAAGCCCGAGTTTTATAAATTTAGTGAGTGAGTTATTAATTTTTTAAAATTTATTTTGGGGTCGCCTTTTTTCTTTCTTTTTTGGCGATACAAAAAAGGAAATACTAAAAAAATCTAAACCTCACACTCAACCACTCCATCTAAAGTTTGATCATGTTTTTGGGTTGGCACTTTATCTACTACGGCAAAACGGGGTAATATCGCCAATGTTTTGACGCTAGAATCTAGCGTGGCTAAGTACTTATCATAAAAACCGCCTCCTTTGCCTAAGCGATTCCCATTTTTATCGGCGGCTACCGCTGGAACCAACATTAAGTCTCCCGCTTCAACGTTAAAAGAAATACCTTCTGCCTTTGGCGCCATAATACCAAAATCAGCTGGCTCTAAGACTTTGTAGTCATCCACTTTAAAAAATTCCATTGCCTCACCTTTAACTACCGGAAACAAGTAGTCTTTATCTGGAAATTTCTCCATTAGTGGCGCTACAAAACTGATTTCTTTTCCTAATTGCGGGGCATACACAAAAACCCGTTTGGCCTCTAAAAACTCAACCTTCGCACTAATATGATGTACCGCTTTTTCTGAGAGCACCGCTTGATCATGCAGGCTCAAAGCGTTCCATTGTTTCTTTATTTTTTGGCGCATAAAATATTTTCGAGCCACTAAAATATCGGTTTCAATTTGAGTAAACAATTGGTCGGCGTTTTTAAAAGCCCTCACTTCACGTAATTTTTTACCGAGCTCTATGTTTAAAGTTTCACCATAAATTTCCTGATTAAAATCTAAGATATGCACTTCAGCCGAAAAATCTCCGCCAAAGGTTTTGCGAGGCCCAAAGTGAAATAAGGCATCATAAGACTTTTGCTCAAGATTAACCGTGACTAAATAAACGCCTTCTTCAATTTTAGGGAGTGAATTCAATTCTAAGTTTGCTGTTGCGATTCCAAACTTAGCGCCTATTTGAACCCCCTCAATAACCTTGGCTTTAATTTTCATCAAAGGGATTGTAGAGAGGGTTTTTAAAATTAAAAGCGGCGTCCACGGTTTATAACCAACCGCGCAATTTCATGGCCGTAATTAAACGCTCTATCCCTAACACTAAAGCCGCTACTCGCCACGAAGTAACTTTTTCTTCTTTAATAGCTTTCAAGTCTTTATAAGCGTTGTGCATCACCGTTTCAAGACGTTGATTTACATGAGCTTCCGTCCATACATCACCTGACCGATTTTGCACCCATTCAAAATAAGAAACCGTTACCCCTCCTGCATTCGCTAAAATATCTGGAATTACAGCGACACCATTTCTTTCTAAAATCTCGTCCCCTTCGGGTGTCACCGGTCCATTAGCCAGTTCTAAAATAGTTTTCGCCTTAACTTCATTCGCATTGCGCTCATCAACCGCCCCATCTAAGGCCGCTAAAACCAATACATCTACCTCAAGCGCTAACAGCTCTTCATTTGAGATCATTTCAACCTCGGCTTTTTTCATTTTATCCACATCACAACTATCCCCCTGGCAAAAATTGCCACGCAGCGAACCAGAATCTTCTTTGTATTCTTTTAACTTTGGAACCTCACACTGATCTCCATTACAAAACACGCCACCGCTAGAATCCGAAACCGCCACAACCTTCATACCCGCGTCACTCGCAATACTCGCAAAATAAGAGCCCGCATTCCCAAAACCTTGAACCGCCACGGTCGTTTCAGAAAGTTTTTTCCCTTGGTCTTTTAAGTAATCTCTTAAAACAAAAAAACCACCCTGGGCCGTCGCGTAAGACCTTCCCAAACTGCCACCCAAAGCGATTGGTTTACCGGTAATAACCCCTGGAGCCTTATGTCCCACAACTTTCTCGTATTCATCTAACATCCAAGCCATGGTTTGCGGATTCGTGTAAACATCAGGGGCTGGAATATCTTTTTCTGGTCCCACAATGTTATTTTCGGCCAAAGCCCGCATATAACTTCTGGCGACTCGTTCTAACTCTGTTTGCGAAAGATTTTTTGGGTTCACTTCAACGCCCCCTTTACCGCCTCCTAAAGGAATATTAACCACCGCACACTTCAAGCTCATCAATGCGGCTAAAGTTTTAACTTCCGCTTCATTGGCTTCTGGATGAAAACGAATTCCGCCTTTGTAAGGCCCACGCGCTGAATTATTTTGCACTCGGTAAGCTGACACCGTTTTAGTTTCACCGCTATCGGTTTTAAACTCAATCTCTTTCTTAAAAATATTTTCTGGCTCCATCAGTTTTTTGCGCGTCGCTGCTTCTAAACCTAAACAGTCTGCGGCTAAGCCAAAATTTTGCTGAAAATAATCGAACGGAGTGCCCATAGAAAAAATAATTAGGATACATTTAAAATTTACCCAAAAGTCAAAAATCACCAAGCAGACTTGGTTGTGCAGAATACATTAAATGATTTTTTTAAGCTTAAGAATCAAAATTCATTAAACCGCCAAAACTTTTAATAACGCTGGTGCCGCATATAATATGGCTTCAACTTCCGGCATCGTTCCGCTAAACACGTAGCCTTTTTGTTCATCTAAAGTCACCATTACCTCTTTACCTTTTAAAGGTCGACCGGCTAAAAACCAAACTTCAAAAAATTCACGAGTTCGGCCCGCATTCCGATACAGACCATTTTCTGCTACTTCAGATTTTTCAACCAAAACTTCAACTTCTTTACCAACAAACTTCGCTCTCTGGGCAAAGGCATGTTTTTTTACAATCTCATCAAACCGGTGAAATCTTGATTTTTTTTCTTCCATATCAATAAACTCTTTTTCCATCCGAGCGGCCGGAGTGTGCTTTCTAGGTGAAAAAATAGCGGTGTAGGAAAAATCAAGTTTCAGTTCGTCAGCAAAATCACACAGTTCTTGAAATTGTTCCTCCGTTTCACCCGGAAAGCCAACAATTATATCGGTCGCTAAAGTCGTGTCAGGCATCGCCGTTCTAATTTTTGCGATAATATCGTTATATTTATCAATCGTGTAATTTCGATTCATCGCTCGCAGCGTTTGATTGCTCCCGTGCTGAACCGGCAAATGAATATAGGGACAACGGGTTTTCATGTGCGCTAAAGCATCAATGACGTCATCAGTAAAATCTTGTGGATGAGCTGAAGTAAATCGAGTCCGAGACAGCCCCATCACATGAAGCTTATCAACTTCTAAAAGCAATTTTGCAAAACACTTCTCTCCTTTTTCACCGTCTTTATAAGAATTCACGTTTTGCCCAAGCAAAGTAATTTCTTTCGCCCCCGCTTCCACTAACACCTTACACTCGGCCAGCACATCCTCTAGCGGTCGTGATATTTCTCGGCCCCGTGTGAAAGGCACGATACAGTAAGTACAAAACTTATCGCACCCCTGCATAATTGGCACAAATACCTGGGCTTTGTTTTCTACTTTAGGCACAATATTGAAATAGTTCTCAATTGAACCATCACCAAACGCTTCTTCAAATTGTGAAAAATCGTGTTCTCTAAAATGACGCTCCAAAAGTTTTGGCATTCTGGCGGTGTCTTCAATCCGAAACGCAATATCAATCGAATCAAAACTAAACAACGGGTCACGAGAATTTTCTCGGTCACCCGTTTGTCGCACCATACAACCGGTAATGGCAATTTTAACGTTTTTGTTAGCGCGCTTATGTTTGGTCATAAACCCATAAGCTTTGTCTTCTGCTTTTTGCCTCACTGAACACGTGTTTACAATCAACAAATCCGCTAAGTCTTCCTCGGTTAACTTAAAACCCGCTTTTTGCATGACTTGCGAAACCCGCTCTGAATCAGAGTGGTTCATTTGGCATCCAAAAGTGCGAATGGCGTAAGTAGACATACAACGTTAATTTGTAGGCAAAAATCCAATTTCAGCAAGATTTTGCGACTTCAGATTATAAATATAATTTACTCACACTCTTTTGTTCGGCGACGTTTTGTACCACTCCGGCGAATAATGGCGCCATAGTAATCGCTTTAAAATTAGTGGGAGGATTTTCAACCGGCAAAGAATCGGTACAAACAATCTCCGCAAAACTAGCGTCGCTTAATCGTTCGCGAGCTGGGCCAGAAAAAATAGCGTGGGTCGCACACAAATAAACTTCATCGTTTGCTCCTGCCGCTAGCAGGGCTACTTTAGCCGCTACCACAGAACCCGCCGTATCGACCATGTCGTCTACAATAATTGGCGTTTTACCGGCCACATCACCAATCACATGTGAAACTTCTGATACATTATGTTCTGGTCTTTGCTTATGCAAAATACACATCGAAACCCCTAATTCATCCGCAAATTTCTTGGCCATTTTAGCTCCACCTGCATCTGGAGAAACGATCACCGCATCTTTCAAATTTTTCGCTTTAAAATAATCTACAAAAATTCGTCTTGGGTTTAAATTATCAACCGGTACATCAAAGAAACCTTGTGTTTGATCTGAATGCAGATGCAAAGTAATAACGTGATTAGCCCCTGCTTTAACAATTAAATCCGCCAGCAGTTTAGCCGAAATCCCCTCACGAGCTTCATGAATTTTGTCTTGGCGACTGTAAGCAAAGTAAGGCAAAATTACGTGTATATTGCGCGCAAAACTTTGTCTGGCTGCGTCGATCATTAAAAACAGTTCCATTAAGTCATCATTCATATGACCGGTTCGGCAGGTTTGCACTAAAAACACATCTTGGCCTCGAAAAGTTTCATCAAATTTCACATACGTTTCTCCGCAGGCAAATTGCTTAATTGTGATGGGCGATAATTCTTTTTCTAAACCTTGGCAGATTGCATTTGCAAGGATTGGGTGACTGGAGCCGGCAAAAATTTTATAGGGAATCATTCGTGCGACACTTTGCCAAATTGACTCAAGTTTGTAAACTCTTTGGTATATGAAGACTCTTCCAGATTTATCAATCATAACCATCAATTACGGCGGCTCGGCTGAAGTGAAAAATTTGTGGGAGTCGATTCAAAAATACACCGGGAATATTAATTACGAGTTTATTGTGGTCGACAATGCTTCCCCTAAAAATGATGTTGAAAATTTAAAAACACTGTTTAAAGACACAGAAGTTCACGTAATAGCGCTCGATACAAATTTAGGTTTTGGTGGTGGATATGGAGAAGGCATTAAGTTTGCCCAAGGCGAGTTTATGGCCATCATTAACCCCGACATCACCCTTACCGAAAACTGCTTAGAACCTTTAATTGAAGCCCTTAAAACCGAGACTCGGGCTAGTTTAGTGGCCCCTAGATTATTAAACCCCGATGGAACCGCCCAGCAAAACGCGCGTCATTTCCCAACGCCTTGGGTTATGTTTGGCAGACGGCTCGCTACCAAGTTTAATTGGTCATACGACTCCGAAGAAAAATGGTATGAAAGCCAAAGCCCACAACCCGTAGATTGGGTACAAGGCAGTTTCATGTGTCTTAAAAAAGATACCTTTGTAAATTTACTGCAGGGCTTTGATCCTCGCTTTTTTCTCTTTCTAGAAGACACCGATTTGTGTCGAAGACTCTGGAAACTAAATCTTCGAGTGCTTTTAATTCCTGCCGCAACGGCTGTTCATAGCGAACACCGCTTATCTGGTGGCAACCTGTGGCACGCCTGGCGGAAAAAAACTTTTTGGATTCATCTCAGCTCTGCCCTTAAATATTTTTGGAAATACAAAGGCGAAAAACTACCTGATATAAAATAATTATGACCATCGTTGACACCCATAACCATCTTTATTTCCCTGGATTTAAAGCGTCTTTTGATCAAATTTTAAAAGCCGCTCGAGACGCCGGAGTAGAGCAACAGGTACTCATTGGTATTGACGAACTATCCTGCCAAGCGGCTTTAAACCTAGCCACCAAGCACAACGTTTTTAAAGTGGCTTTGGGCTTGCACCCATGCGATGTTGATCAGCTGGGAGTTTATAATGCGGACCACCATAAATACTTAGGCTTAGATTCGGAACTACGACCACAAATCTATAATCGCACACTTTATTTCAAATGGCTTGATGATTTAGCGACTCAATTTCCTGATTTGGTGGTAGCTTTTGGAGAAACCGGTTTCGACCAATTCCACAGGCAATCTTCAGCGCTTTTACAATCACAAAGTATTTGCTTTAAAGAACATTTAAAACTCTGTTTAAAACATCAAAAAACGCTCATCATTCATAGTCGTGGCGCCCGAAACGAAACCTTAAAGTTCCTAGAAGAACACGCAGAAGAATTTAAACAAATCAATTTTGTCTGGCACTGTTTTAGTGAAGATCTGGAAGCTGCCCAAAGGGTTATAGAACTAGGCGGATACCTAGGTGTTGGTGGCGTTTTCACCTATCCAAAATCAGAAGATTTAAGAGCAATTTTAAAAAAAATTACCCTTGAAAAATTACTAACTGAAACCGATAGCCCTTTTTTAATTCCACATGAAGCACGAAAGCAAAAAGCAAAACTCAATAACCCAAGCTTTTTGCCAGAAATAATAGAAACCATTACCCAAACTAAAGAGCTTCCAAGAGAGATCGTAGAAGCCCAATTATATAGCAATGCTCAACAGGCTTTTCCAGGCTTAACGAGCTAAGCCAAAGTAATCAAACATTATCTGATTTGCGGAAATATCTTGGGTCGTTTTTCCGACTAATTTTTCAATGACCGCATTTGAATTTTTACCTCCCGGCCAATTATGTCCTCCACCAATAACCACAAAACCTCTTAAAGGGGTTTGGCATCCAATAAAATCTAATTGCGCCACTCTGGTTCCATCATCCGCAATATCTGGCAGCAAAGTAGCTTTTACCGAAGTGCAGGACTTTTTACGAGCCCAAAAAGCCATTGATTCTGGCGCCGACAGGCGATTTTCTTCACCATAACCTTTCGCCATAGAAGCCAAAGGACTTTCGCTTTCTTCCCCATCAAATGTCATTAACGGGTCCTCGGTTCCGTAAAAAAGCAGCATCGGCTTTAATGTCTGAGGAGTCTCGCATTGATTGAGTAAATTTTCGGCCATATTTGAAGCTATAACCCCAAACCCAGCAAATACATTACTAGAAATACAGGCTAATTTTTGTGTCATATTGCCTCCACTTGAAATACCAGCCACATAAATTTCATTAGCTGCAGCGCCCCACTGATCTACCAGTTGATTTGCCACTGCTTCCAAATAAACCACATCACTAACACCAGTTTCGGTTGAAGAACGTCCATCGTTCCATTCAACCGCATTTGATTCAGGGTACACCGCTATAAACCCATACTGGTTGGCTTCTTCATAAAGATCTACGGTTTGAGCCATTACAGAAGCATTCCCTTTCCCTCCATGCAAAAGCATTAAAACCGGTAATTTTTCATCAGCTCTAAAAGATTCAGGGCGATAAACATAATAAACTCTTTCTATACCTTCACTTTGAAAAACAACTTTTTCCGAATTACTAATAATCAAGCTTTCAGCATTAGCATTTCTGTTAGATAAAAATTCTCCAGAAGATCTATCTTGCGTTTTATTAGCTGAATTTAAACGATCAGCAAAACGAGCCTTAATGCTCGTTTGATCTGAGACGTCGGATGAAAGTCTTTGTGCTTGAAATCGCTCTCTCAAAGTGCCCGTTTGGGCAAAAGTAACAGAACACACGACACTAGAAACTATGAGCAACATTAATACCGAAAGTGTTTTTTGAGTCATAAGAATTTATAGAGAGATAATAGACCTTAATGATACGCTATTTGAAGAATTTATATTTCAAAAAAACTTAATTTTTAAATTAAGTCTTTAGAACAAATGGTGGCTCGAGGCGGACTTGAACCGCCGACCTCCGGGTTATGAATCCGACGCTCTAACCAGCTGAGCTACCGAGCCATTTAACGGCTTTCAGAATACACACTAAAAGCCGGCCGATTCTAAGACAAAAACTCAATGGGTCAAATTATAAGAATTTTAATCAAGTTCCCACGACTCCTTCATGCCCCACTGACAGAATAATTTCACACAACGATTCGTTAGTAATCTTGGCCAGAGCCCGTTGGTATCAAAATAGTACATCAAACTCATTACAACGAGTATGAGTAGCAGCAAAAGCGTAAGGCCGATCTGGACTATAAGTCTTAAATCATACCCTCTCCATTTTTTACCTTCCAAATTCCATAAACCCACTTCAAACAAATTCACTAAAAAATAAGCCGCAAAAAAACTATAGCCTTCATTAATTACTTGGCGACAGATAAAAAACAAAATGGCAATTTGGGCTGCAAATAACAGTCTGTAACGTCGCATCTTTGGCATGGTCGCCGGATCGGTAAAGCCGTGAAAAGACATAATCAAAAAACTCCCCGTTAAAAAGAGCCACACAAAATCTTCACTCGTATAATCCACAAAAAGATTTAAACAAATCAGCAACGTACCCCAAAAAGCTAAAACTGAATCCCATAAACCTGCCCTAAAGGTTACAAAAACACCCATCAACAAAATTGGCAAAAGGATGATCCAATCAAACCCCCACTGAAAATGATTAACGTAAGCTTCATTTCCAAACAAACAAATCATTAAAAATATGGCGGTATAGGAGGGATTAAAAAAATGTTTATTACCAGACCTTAGTAGATATTTTGAAGCAATAGCCACCAAAGCCGCAAAAAATAGTATTGGCCACCATTCAGTTCTTAAAAACAAACAAATTCCAATACCCGAGTTAATCGCTGAAAAAGGAAATCCATGCTTATCATCAATGGTTTTCCGCAGATAATAGTCGAGTCCAGCCACAACCGTTAAAACCATAATTACTTGCCACCAAGCAATGTTTATAAATCCTAAAAACACGCCCCCAAACAAAAGGAAGGAACCGATAGCAATTGTTTGTAGCAACTGCAATGAAACGGTTTTTGCAATAGAGTTATATTTCGCTTTGATTTTTTGTACAAATTTAGAGTTCATATGTGCATTATAAAATGTTTATAGAGCGCCGCAATTACTTTTGTTTTACAAAACCACAAATCGTACCCTAAAATGATATTAAATATATTTATAAGTATAATTTATTGTCATGAAAAAAGACCAAGTAATCACCGCCGTTTACATTTTGGCCTCACTCGGATTGTTTGTTTTGGCTATTGATATGTGGATTTGTGGAGGCGAAGCCTTTTGCCGATCGAGTAACAGCTTAAGCTCTAAAATCGCCAAAGCCGCTATTACCATCAATCTACAAAATCCATCACCATCTGACCCAGAATGGTCTGGCTGGTCAGGACCAAACAACCCAAATTTTGATATCAATTTTTCTGGTTCACAGGTTCAAGTCTCAATTCCAAATGATGGAGACGGAGATGGGGACGGTCACTAAAAAAATACTTATATATAATCAATGAAAAGAGGTTCAATATCATCCATTCTGACAGGGGTTTTATTATTTAATTTAATTCCATTTGGTTCTACCGTGGCTGCAACCAGCCCAGAAGAACAATGTTTCGCACAATTAGTTTTAGCGGCTAGCACCAATCCATCTTTCAATACCTTAGATTTAGCGAGCGTTAATAAAGTTAATGGCAAAAACAACGAGTACAAATCAGGAAGATTTTCAGTGGCTACCTATGCTGATTTTTTAAATACATTCAGCAAAGCCGTTCCCTATTTTGAAACAGATATAGTGTCCTACCCTGATAAAATGAACGAGGTGCCAACTCGATATAAATACACTCCAACGGTTCACAAATCAAACCGTAACAATACGGCTTCTATTATTTATAACAATGGCACTAAAACGAATATAGACCACTGGATGTCTAAAAACGGCTCTAGCACATCACAAGACATACAAAAATATTTTGCCGGGCAATTAAGTGCTAGCACGTTGGATAACAAACATAACCGGCAAAAAATTGACGGTTATTACTTAGATTCTAAATATGTGTCTTTTGGTAAAGAGAGTGAATTAGATTTTTCTTATCCAAGCAGAGCTGCAAATCCAGGGGCAGATGGCTATTACCCAACTGGGCGGCCTGTAAAAGACATGAGACAGTATTTAATTTACACACACCATTTAAGCCCTGCACGTGGGGGAGCCTTTTTAAGTTGTGAACTGGTCAAGATGACGCCTTACAATCCTTATAAACTTAAGGATTACGATTACCAAGGACAAAGTTTGTCATGGGTGAATTATGGAGGCACGAAAATGTCTCAATCAAATGCTAAAACCGCTGTGGTTGGAGGTGGTAAGTTCCGCAAAGCAGAAATTGATTACACCATTACAACCAGGGCAGATGAAAGTAAAAATTTAATGCGGTTCAATGCTATCAGCATTAATTACGATAATGGAAACTCTTTTTTAAACACTTTTAGAACTTCTGAAATGTTTAACGAAGCCATGCGTGATGCGCTGAACGCTAGTGAAACATTTTTAGAGATGAGACGGGCTTTTTACAATAAAGTAATTGCCTCTGGCCTAGGTATCGGTGGCGGGGCTAGCGGAGGCGCCGCAAATGCCAATGTGGTAAAAGGAAATTTTTGTGGATTTAGCATTTCGAATCAAACAAATGCCCAAAGGAATTGTCAGGGCTTAAACCCGAAAACGTCGTGTCCTGCAGGATACACTAAAAGTAATTTTGCAAGAATCGGATCAAACGATTGGTTTACTTGTGTGAAAACAAACACAGCTGCAATTAGCACCAACCCAGTTGAGCAAGGTTTATGGTGTGGAATGAAAATGACAGGTGATACCGCTCGGATGGTTCCTTGTGCCGGCTCTGACCCTCAAACAACGTGCCCGACTGGATACTCATCCAAAAGATTTGCCCAAATGGGGGATAATGGGGGTGATTGGTATTCCTGTTTCAAAGACAATAACAATAATAATCTTACAGTTCCATCAGGCTCAATGTGTGGCCTAAAAATGGCACAAAACTCGGGTGGTATCAATTGTGAAACCTCAAATCCACAGGTTTCGTGCCCAACAGGCTTTACCAGCATTCAATGGTCCAATGTTGATCCAAACTGGGGACGATGGTTCTCTTGTTTCAAGGATGTAGAGCCTCTAGCAGTTAATCCGCCGCCAGCGCCAGAGCCTACATCAGGGACTGTAATATGTACACATTACAATCAAAAAGGGCTTCTCTCTGACGAACTTTATGAATTTGAAAAGGCGTACGGAAAAAGCGTAAACCCAGACCTATATGCTGGTTACCTGTTCTGGGCGACACCATTTGTGGCCTGGCTTGAAAAAAACGAATGGGCAGATCCAATCGTAGCTCCGTTAGTTAATGCTTGGGCAAATGAAGTGGCCTTCCAAATGGGAGAAAAAGAAAAAGGAAATTTAATCGGTCGAAAAATGATGCAGTATGGTGAGCCAGCCACTTTATTACTGGGTCAAACGGCACTCGTAAAAAATAAAAATAATGCCGCAAAAGCAAGTGAAACAACACCACAATTAGCCAAATAAATTAAATTTTACTAACGATAGTCATTCAATGTCCCAATACAAAAATTCAATTTTCTTAAAAACAGCCTTAGCCGTCATAGGTTGCTTCATATCAATTCAAACTTATGCGGGTTTAGCGGTTTCACCTGGCGTTACCACAGATGTCCTCGATAAAATAGATCAAGTGCAAGATGAAAACCTAAGAGAAATGTTGAAAGCAGCCATCTGGCCTGGCTTCGGCGAAAGATATATGAATTTAGATAGACCAGAGGAAGAGCTATCGACCTACGAAAAAAACTATAAAGAACAACCGCTCACCTGGGACGAAAAAATTGAAAATGTACGTTACATATTAAATCAAGCAGATGACCCATCAAAATTAACGACGGAAAACATTGAATATATGGACATATCTTTTGGAGAGTCTGTAATTCCGGTGGCCGATAGAAGGGTCACTGCAATTTTAAATACTAATTTCCTTGAAGGGGAAATCCAAAAGCTAGCGGAAGAAAAACAAAAATCTATGGCCGCACTTTATGATACGAATCAAAGTAACATTGGTGATAAATTACAGTTAATAGAAGATGAATACGCTATAAAATTGGCGACGTTGGTTCAAGCCGAAAATGAGTACAAAGAAGCTAAAGTTGCTTTTTTAAAACTAAAAAACCAAAAAGAATATGGGCGTATTGATGAAGAGACTTATCAAGAAGAGACAAGAGCTGTGGTTGAAGATTTCGAAACCTATTTTGAAATAGGAAGTGAAGTCGCCGTTTTTGACGATGAAAAAATCAAGCAACTTGGAAGCAGTATTTACGACGATTCGATTCAAATTAAAGAGGATACAAAGAACGAACCAAATGAAAACTATATCCCTCAGGTTAATGAAAAAGCTTACTACTGGACTATATCGGTAATTCTAATGCTTATTGCAATTTTATTTGGATATCTAGCTTTTCGAAGGCTTAAACACACTAACAAAAAATCTAATTTTTAAACTCATGCTGCCATCATTCAAAAAATCTATTTCAACGAGTCTCATCATTGGGCTCGTTTTTCCGTATGTAGGCCATGCAGCGGTTAATACTAATATTAATGTAAACATTAGTACCAATACAAATTCGGAGACAACCGATAATGTAAACATTAAGGCTGAGGATGTCAGTTCACCAACCACAAATTTTAGTAGCGTAGCCCCTACCGTTCAAAGCCAGCAAAATACAGGAGGGTCAACGGTAATTACAACCACCGTTCCAACAATTGATGCTGATGGTCCTAAAACAGAAGGGGTATGGAACTTTACTGTAACTCGTAATGGAGAACAAAATTCCGAGCTCATTAGACATGATTTAACACCACCAAAATGTCCGCCAGCTCCAACAGAAGCACAATACAACAACAATAATGACTATTACTCAAAAAATAATTTAATTAACCCTTGGCCGGTTGGATTAAATGGTGAATGGGCTAATAATATTATTAGTTTCCCCGATAACAGTCCTAGTTTGTGTCGAGACCAAATTAGGATCAAAAATATACTTTACGTTGAAAAAAACTACACAACTGGAGCTTGTGTTAATGCTGATGGAAGCCCTAAACACTATTACAAAGAAGATTTAGATGATTGTTTGCGGGAACAAAGCGGACAAGTAGCAAATAAAACGAGACCCTTATCCCAAATGGCTGGCTGTAAGTTCACTGATGATGTAGAAATCAGCAATAACGGAAGCATTCAAGATTTTTTACTCTATGACAAGGCTCAGAATAGAAACAATATTCCAAATTTCCCAGTATGTCAGACACCAACGGCAAAAATAGATAAAGAGTCTCCGCTGATTCAAAATCTTCAGGTTGAGCACGCTGGCTTAGCCTTGCCAAAAGAAAACTTACGAACCAATATTAATAATCCAAACACCTATCGTGCCGACGCAGGAGTATTAAACATGCACGTAGATATTAGAGATGTTAATCCTACAACCGATTCTGGAATGTCTGGAGTCAACTGGGAACCTTTAACTTCAACCTCTGCCATTGATCAATTACGTTACGACATTGCTAATGCCGAAAACTATTTAGTTAATTTAAGAGGGAACCTACAAACATTTGAAGCCGATATTATCTTAAATAGAAGTCGAATATTAACCGATATAGCCTCGTTGCAACGGCATGTGATTATTAATAATCTGATGCATAAAATTTCAAGTGAAGTGAATAACAATAGTAACTTTTTTATGCAGGCCCTAGTAAGCCTTTCTCCAGGACTATCTCAACTAGAATCTAGTAGTATCTCAAGTAATTTTATTCGAGACATAAAAGACCTACTTTCAAGAGCAAAATTTGATGGGGTAAACCAAATCAGTAATTATCGAAGTACCGTGAATGCCTTAGGAGAAAACGCCATTAATAATAAAATTGATGAATATACTGAAGGATTGCCTCGTCTTTTAGGTCGAGCCACTATTTCAGAAACTGGAGATGAAATTGATATTACAAATGTAAATAATAGCTTCAACAGCTACTATAATCAATGGCAGCTAGATAAAACAAAAAATTACTCTTTAGTAGTTCCAAACTGGGTACAAGATTTGAATAATATCAATAACTATATCGAACAATTAAATACAGAGTACCAAGAAATCAAAGCCGCTTATGAATCTAATAATTTACTAACTTTATCTCAAAAACTTGAGGAGTTAAGCCCGAATTCCAATCTGCTAGCGCTATTACTTTCAACCCAAACCTCCGCTTCGGTACACGCTGCAGACCAACAAGATACGCTCACTAAAATTGCTAATGCCAATTCAGCTTTAAGTAATAGTCGTTCTTACCTACAATCATTCAATGCCGGCACTGATACCTTCGATAGTAATAAAATTTCACAAGTTACTCAAAACCTTAGTAATGCCGATAATGTAATTGGAGCCTTGGTTCGAGATTTAGCCGATTCGGCTACTCCAGGATCTCTCGCACATAGTCTTTATGGTATTGGGGCAATTGAAACGAGCAATGAAATAGACGCTCTAATTAGCGCTGAAGAAGCAAGTATTAGGCAGTTAAGTACCGCGGTTCAATCAATTTCATCACAGTTAGCGGGCATTGAAGCCAATAGAGATTCACTAGCAAACCAAATTATTAGCCAAGAAACAGCGATATTAACCATGAAATCTCAACTCGCTCAAATGGTTGAAGATCAAACTACAGCTATTACAGGTGACTTCGATGTTGACCGCATTACTCATCTAGAGATTGAAAGAATAAATGGTGGTGCAGCAAAAACCGAAAAATTCTTTCCACCAAGCACAACTCCAACTGCAGGGAGTAACTATGTTTGGGATTTAAACTCTTTCAAATTCAGTGACGAAACGGCCCCAATTTTTACAAAGGCTGGTTTATATAAAGTGAAGCTAAAAGTTTTCGACAAGGCCGGCAACACAGCCGTATTTAACGGATACATTCAAATTTTACCGGCTAAGCTTGAAGTAAATATAAGCACTAACTGTAACACCGCCGCAAACGTCCCTTTTGCAGATGGCGTTGAAACTTGTAATATTGTACTGCCTCAACTAGATCGCTTTGGGAATGTTATTAAAGGAGATGAAAACCTGAAAATGAGTGTTCGTGACCAAAATATTAATGGTTCTTACGATTTGGTAGCATCCCTTGGAGCTGATTACCAAAATGGTATCCGATTTAATGGTGGGTCCGTTGTCGGAAATAAACATCAGCTAACTTGGACTCCAAACAGTGCGAGTCAAAAAACAGTTCAAATTAAAAGCCTTCTTCCAACCTTAGATGTGCGACCATATCTGCCAGATCCTGAGTACGCTTTAGGATATGATTTTCAAAGTGGAGCTGAATTACCTTTGATACTTGAGTTCCCAAATATTGGTCCACGAGGAACGCCCGTTAACCCAGCCAATACCGAAACTTTAGACATTAAAATTCAATTTAAACCCTGGATTAATGCTAAAGTAAAAGGAAACATGGGCAGCTTTAATAACGCTGATTGGAAACCTCCTGTAGCAAAACCATTTGATATTTATGTCGATGCCGGCACTGATTCAAGTAAATTACTGCCAACAGCTTTTAGCATTGGAGTTACTGGATTTATTGGCGACAGCTATGAATTCAACAACGTGAATATGGCAAAACCTGGTATAAATTTTAATTTTAGTGGTGTTAATACGGCCTATATTGAATCTACAGGAAATGCTGGAAAACCAGCACCAGCAACAACTACCGTAAATTCTAAATCAATTCTATCTGGTCAAAATAGTGCCGCCTCATTATATATTCCAGTGGTGAAATATACCGCTGGCGGTCGTAATATCACCCTACCGGGGTTACCTGCAGGGGCTTGCCCTGATGCAGACGATTGTTTTGAAGATCCTCAACCACCGCAAGATTTAGAAGTGACTATTTCAAATGCGACCACAAATGAACCCGGAACTTTAAGTTTTGATGTAAGATTATCTGATCAAGCAAAATCAGATATCAGAATTTATTTTAAAGCCACCGATATTACAACAACTATCGGTTCTGATTACGTTTTTAACCCAGCTACTTTCCTAGTTATCCCAGAAGGAAGCGTAAGTGGAACTTACTCTATAAGTGTTGCCGATGATATAGAAATTGAGGAGACCGAAACGTTTACCCTCAGCGTTGATACATTTGAACCGGCAGGGGCTCTAAAAATCTATACAGATACTGGAACCGGTACAATTTTAGACACGGATAACGGTATAATTATTGACGATGGGATCGTAACCGAAGGTGGTATTTGTCGGATTAACATTAAGCTTAACCGCCCAGTGAGTGAAAACATTCAAATCACAGCCCAATTAGGAGCTACTGGAGATTCTGCTTCAAAAGGCACTGATTACCAAGCCAACAATTTAAATGCCGTCATTCCTGCCGGACAAGACGGTGTTTTAATTCCAATACAAACCAATGAAGATGATCTTTTAGAAGGAAATGAAAAATTCACTATTGAAATTACTTCTGCGGAAGGCGGCGAGTTATCACAAATTGAATCAATTTCAGAATGTACTATTGAAGACAACGATATTGAACCAAATGCTTACTTACTAAATACAGTGGTAAGAGAAGGAGACCGAGCACAAATCACCGTTGTGATGGGAGAAAACAATCAATCGGGAAGAGCTGATAATGAAATTGTTACCCTAAGACTTGAAACTTTTGATTTTGGCAGCAATCAAGCCATTGCTGGTTTAGATTACCAAAATAGAATCTTTGATGTCACGATTCCTGCTGGAGTTAAAAATGTGACCGTGCCTTTGGCGGATGGAATTAGCACAATTGCAGATGACGAAGTTGAAGATGATGAATCTTTTGGAGTGAGAATTGTAAGCGTACAACAAGGTAAAATTGGTAATTATAGCGATATTGCTAATGTTACTATTCAAGATGCAACCAGCGTTCCAAAACCAAGTATTGCCAGTATTAGTACTGAATATGGTGTTGAAAAAACACCTAACGACACGATGCAATTTGATGTAATCCTTGATCACCCAAATGAAAGTGGGAGTGACATTACCATTCGACTTGAAACGGAAGACGTAACCGCTAGTGGCGGAAATGGCACAGGTGATTACTCTCGAGGAGATTTAGTAGTCGTTATTCCACAAGGGTCTAATTCTGGAAAATCAACTCCAGTAACAATTTACGATGACAACGTATCAGAAGACCAAGAATCTTTCCGAGTTAAATTTAAAAACGTAAATCCTGGAAATGCGCTTCTGACAACTACGGGTGAAGGACTTGGTTACATTAACGACAATGATATACCAGATGGCGGCACAAACATCTATATTGACGATGCCATTGCCTGTGAAAGTAATGGTTGTAACAACGCCGCTGATGGAAGCATAAGCTTCAAAGTGAGCTTAGAGTACCCTCATTTCGATGCCGCTAATCAACCATTAATTGTAACTTATACTCCTACCCCATTAACCGCAGCTCCAAATAGTGATTATATTCCAGGTGAATATAAAGCGACTTTCAATGTGGGCGATCAGACGGCAATGTTAGAGCCTATTCGATTGGTGAATAATGCTGATGTTGAGAATCCAGAAAAATTTGAGGTTAGTTTTGTGCGAGTTGAAAGTGGTCACACATTAGGAAATACAAGTGACACCGCAGAAGGAACTATCACTGATGAGGACAATACCACTGACCCTTTACCAAGTATCTTCATTGATGGCACTAGTGGAATAGAGGGTGGGTTAGCGAGCTTTACAGTAGCATTAGATCATCCGGCTCAGGGGAATTTAGTAGTGAATCTAACTCCACAAAATGTAGGCTCAACAACAAGCTCAGACTACGCTTGTCCAGCTGACATGAAGGTGATATTCGCTGATGGTCAAATGGAATCCGAAACGGTTAGTTGTAGCCTAGTGCTAGATGACGAGAACGAAGATATTGAAAAATTTGAAGTTTTAGTCAGCAGTGTAGTCGGCGATATTAAAGCTGGTGGTGATAACAACAAAGGTGAAGCTTCAATTCTAAATTACCAAAAATTAGATGTAGTAATCGAAAACCCTGAGGTAGTCATGGAAAATGACGAAGCCGGGTTAATCGAATTCACCGTTAATTTATATGATAAAGGCGCCCCTATAGACCGAAATACAATCTTAGAATCAGGGATGACGCTAACCATCGACCCAGAAGATATTGTGGCTCTTGGCGGCACAAACTTTAATGTTCCAGGCATCGATTACCGATCCGGTCTAATAACCCTAAATTTAGTCCCTGGGAAAGGTGAAGGCTCAACAACCGCTTCAATTGGAGTTGCCCTTAATAACGACAACACAAGAGAGACAAACCCTGCTTTTGCACAAGCACCAGAAAATAGACAAGAAAACTTTAATCTCTCTATTGCCTCAAACGCTCCTAACATTCGGAATACCACTGAAACAGAAGGTTTAATTCAAGATGACGACGAAGTGATTTGTACTGAATCTGGCGCTAGAGTTCAGATGGTTGATTTAGAGGTTATGGAAGGTTCTCCCGCTAAGTTTGATATTAAACTCGATCGAACGCTGTGTAACCAAGCCGTTACTCTAAACTTTAGAACCATTGATGGTGGAGCTAAAAGTGGCTTAGATTTTAATGGTGGAAACTTTAGTGTTACCATTCCAAGAAAATCAAAACGACCAAATGCTGCTGGCGTCCTCACGATTCAAACTATTCAAGATGCAATTGCAGAAGGAAATGAAAATTTCAGACTTGAATATGTAGATTCAAGCCCAAGTGGATTAATTGCCCGAGCTGAAAGATTGAGCATTCGTACTGATGGTTCATACCAAAACCAAGGCGCGGTGCCGGCGGTTGCCACAATTATTGATAATGACCCCGTCGTTGAAACAAGTCCTGAAATGATTATCGATAACAGCAGCGCTACGGAAGGGAGTCCTCTTAATTTTGTGGTTAAGTTATCGAAAACAAATCCTAACGATGATACCGTTATAAGATTTCAAGGAAGCCGATCAGGTTCAGACGGAGCCGACCCAAATATTGATTTCACGCCGACGGTGGCAACCGTTTCTATTCTTGCAGGGGAAGGAGCGGGAAGAGCCGTGGTTAATACAATCAATGATACTCTCATTGAACCAACCGAAGAACTCATAATGAATTACGCAGGCCTTGATTCTGGTTTCCTTAGTAATACTACAGACACGGCCACGGGTCTTATTTACGACAATGATGCCGTAACCGTAAAACCAGACGTAGTAATAAACGATGCCAGTGCCATAGAAGGAGAATCAATTGAATTCACTGTTGCCCTTCAAAATTCACTTGGTGAAAGCGTGGTGGCGCCAGATGGCGGAATTGATTTCACTATTGTAACAGAAGTTATTCCTGGAAATCCTGATTCAGCTAGTAGTGCTGAGTTCGGATCAGGAGCAACGGTTAGAATCCCTGCTGGCAGCAGTCAAAGAAATTTTTCAATTGAAACCACTGATGACATCGAAGTAGAAAACAGTGAATTCTTCAATCTGCGTATTAGTGCTAGTTCAGATGCCAGCTTTGTTAGAAATTTAGATGACACAGCTACAGGAACGATTACCGATGACGACATAACCGATAGTTGTGGGCCTTACGATTTCGCTTGCCCGCCAGCAGCAGAAGAACAACCTGGAGCCGCAATTGAGGGGCAAATTATTGCCGATGAAATATCTTGTGCCGATGGTTCTTGTGATTCAACCGATGATGATAGTATTGTCTTAGGTACTAGTACCGTGGCGACGGATGTACGAGAAGAAATTACTCGAAATGCATATGAACTGACTCGTGGAAAACAAGCGAGTAATGCTAATGGGGCCGCTATTCCTAGAAATACAGCAAACCAACCAATTATTGTTCAGAACAATCTGACTCATCAAGGCAATCTTTACCCACGGTGGGATATATATGTCGATAATTTACCGGATGGTGGGGTAACCTATCTAAACGGTGACTTAAATGAAGACGGACGAATTACGGGTGATGAAAACCGAGTGTATTTCCGAATTGGGTTAAGAAGAGGTGGAAATGTTGGAACCTTAAGTAATCCAGCACAAGTTTCAGGGAAACACACCTTTGTAATTATGAATGCGAGTGTAAATATGATCGGGGATATGGCTTATCAAAACACCGACGATTCGTTGGGGCTAATTGTCCTAAATGATAACATCGACAATTTAGATAACCTATCACGTCGTGGACAACTAACAGTTTATAGAAATGTTCGCCACATCGTAGGAACATTGTTTACTGATGGTTCCCTTGTCAGTAATGTTTGGATTGATGCAGGGGCTGGTGGAGGACGAATTAACGATGGGACCGATAGTAATCCTAATAATGACTGGGATATCGTTAATGGCTTCGACGCCAATGGGAATCAATTAGGACGTCAGTTAATCTTAAGTGGGAATATCCTCAGTAAAAACACCATTGGGAAAGCCGATAAAGCTCCCCCAGAAGGTCCTTGGGGTGACCTAGACAGCTACCCAGTAGCTGAACGTCAATTACGAGCACAGATGTATGACTTTAATTACATTCGACGCTACGCTCCAACTTATGATCTAATTACAGGCGCCCACACAAATGCAAACCTATGTTCTAATATCCCAGGGGAAAGCGGATGTTACAAAAACACTAAATCGTTTGTAATCCGGGTCGATCCAAGACTCAGAGAAAATCCACCACCAGGGTTCATCGCTGATGGAATCGTAGGAATCAGATAAAAATAAAAATCCCCGCATGGCGGGGATTTTTTTAAGTGATAAATCGTAATATTTAAATTAACGACTAACCTTGGCTTTTCTCAAGCAACCACTTCTCTTCTTCCATCGCTAAAGCTTCCACGACTTTCTCTAAATTACCATCTAAAATTCCAGGTAAATTTGAAAAACTTTGGCTAATTCTGTGATCCGTAACGCGATCTTGCGGGAAATTATAGGTTCTAATCTTATCAGAACGATCTCCAGAGCCGATTTGAGCTAGACGCTGCTCACCCAACTCTTTTTGCTTTTTCTCTTCTTCTAGGGCATGTAAACGAGCTCTGAGCACCTTAAACGCTTTCTCTTTGTTCTTATGCTGAGACTTTTCATCCTGACACGTCACGATCAAGCCCGTAGGCTCATGGGTTAAACGAATAGCGGAATCAGTCGTATTAACTGATTGCCCACCGGCTCCACTACTTCTAAATACATCAACGCGAACATCCGCTAAGTTTAAATCGACTTCCGATTCTTCAACTTCGGGTAAAACCACGACTGAAATAGCGGAAGTATGAACTCTTCCTTGTGATTCGGTTACTGGGATTCTTTGTACCCGGTGAACACCTGATTCAAATTTGAATTTCCCGTAAGCGCCAAAACCTTCAATTCTAAAAATTGATTCTTTAAGTCCCCCACCTTCGTTCATAGAATCTGACATAATTTCAGATGCAAAACCATTCGTCTCAGCAAATCGCAAAATCATGCGCATCACCTCTTCCGCAAATAAAGCAGCTTCATCACCTCCAACACCGGCTCGTATTTCAACAATACAATTTTTATCATCATTCGGATCACGTGGAATCAAAGCCACTTTCAAAGCCTCTTCAGAATCTGGCAAAGCAACCTTAGCTTCATCCAGCTCCATTTTAGCCATCTCCAGCATCTCAGGGTCTTTTTCACTCGCTAGCAGGCTTTCGGCATCTTGCTTTTGAGTCCAAAATTTCAGATAAGTTTTGGCTGCCGCCACTTTAGGCTCAAACACTTTTCTTTTTTGCGAAAGGGCTACGTAATTTTTTTGATCACTAAAAACTTCAGGATCGGCTAAAGAAGCTTCTAAGGCTGCAAAATCTTTCAGAACTAATCGAGCTTTATCTATCATCATCGCCGATAGTAATAATTTTTAAGGGAGTGGCAATAAGGCCCCGCTTAAGTCACATAATTTGACAGAGTTATAAAGCCGCTTTATCATGCCAAGCGTAGATGAAAATTTTTGCTTTTGATTTCTTTTATTTCTGGTTTCGCGCAAGCGAGCAGAACTAAAGGAGCCAAAAAATAAAAATCCTTCAAGTTCAGCTGGCTTAAATCATAAGTCGGTTTTTTTATTATTAACTCAATTCCATATGTCTTTCCAAGTACAAAAAGAACTTCCGCGCGCGGCGGTTGTACTCAGCAAACTACCTCTATCACCAGAACTTCAAGCTCAAGTGAAAAAGGATCAAGAAGAAATCAAAGCCATCCTAAGAGGTGATGATAACCGTAAAATTATGATTATTGGGCCTTGTAGCGCTTGGCCTGAAGATGCCGTGCTAGATTACGCAGCTCAACTGAAACCAACGGCTGAAAAAGTCAGTCATAAAATTAAAATTGTGATGCGAACCTATTTACAAAAGCCACGTACAACGGTGGGTTGGTTAGGACCCATCAATCAACCAAATCCTTTTGAGGAACCGGATCTAGAAACGGGGACCTACTACTGCCGAGAAATGATGATTAAAGCGGTTGAAATGGGCTACGCCTTGGCCGATGAAGCGCTGTTTACTCATAACGATAGTTACTACGTAGATTTACTAAGCTGGATAGCCATTGGGGCACGATCTGCAGAAGATCAAGAACACCGGATCTTTGCTTCTATGATTGAACATCCAGTAGGACTAAAAAACCCGACCTCTGGAGACCTTAACATTGCTGTAAATTCAGTGATTGCCGCTCAATACTCACACGTTTTTGCATTTCACGGCCAACAAATAAAAACCGACGGAAATCCGTACGCTCATCTAATTTTACGAGGCGGCGGTGGATTCCCCAATCATGATCTAGAAACCCTTATAACAGCCACTCAAAAACTCGCCGATAAAAACATTAAAAATCCAAGTATTATCGTTGATTTAAGTCATGACAATTCGCTAAATACTCAAACGGGCAAGAAAGATCCAGATCTTCAACCACAGGTTTTAGCCCAAGTTTTAAAATCTATGAAGGACAACCCAGAAATTGCTAATTCAATTAAAGGTTTTATGGCTGAAAGCTTTATTAAAAGCGGTAAACAAGATGCGACTGCGTTTAATAGCCCTAACGAGCTTAATTATGGTCAATCAATTACCGATGGCTGTTTAGGCATTGAAGAGACGAAACAAATGCTCGAAGATTTAGCCGAGACTCTTTAGGCTTCATCGTCTTTCATAAATTCACGCATTTCTTTTAAGGCTCTCAGTTGAGTAATTCTAATATTACCCTCTGACTTCCCAGTAATTGCCGAAATTTCTTTATTATTGAAACCCTCTAAAAACTTAAGTTCTAACACTTCACGGTGATCGGGCTTAAGTTTTTTTAAAAACCTATAAACTCTTTCGTAGTCATATAAACTATTAACTTGTTGGTTTGGAAGTGGTTGCTCATCGACCACTTTAGAAAAAAAGTCTTCCTCATCGGTTTCAATGTCACTGCCCAGCAAAGCTTTCTTTTTCCGATACCAGTCAATAATCGTGTTATGCGCCATTCGAAATAACCACGCCCCAAACCCAATCCCAGAACGAGATTTATACTGAGGCAAATACTGAACCAATTTCAAAAAAATTTCACTGACAATATCTTCACATTCAGCCGCATCTACTCGATAAGCGGTGTATCGGTAAACACGATCAAACCAGACATCAAAAAGCGTCGCAAAGCTGTCTTGGTCGCCATTCTGGGCCTTCAAAACTAGTGCTTCAATATCAGCGGGTGAATATTCCTCAGACTTCATTCCTTTTCATTATAGCCCTGATTCCTAAGTGTCTAGCTTTTAGCACCAGCAATGTAGTATTCTAATATTTGCATGGCCGCTAAGTCGTCGATCCGATCGTTATCTGGACTCAATACTGTTTGGCTAGAAAACCGCTCATTCACCAGTTCTATTTTGATATTCACAAACACTTTTCTAAGGCGCTGTGCTAAAGTTTGAATTTGGCTGCAAATATGATTTTCACTTCCGTCGGAGCTCAGAGGTAAGCCAATAACTAAACGTTTAACAGCGTAAGTCGTGACCAAACTTTCTAAAGCACTCTCAAGTTCAGCTCTTCTAACAACGGCTGCAGGCAATACCGTTTGGCCGTCTGGAGCTATTGCAAAGCCACAAAATTTTTCGCCATAATCCAAAGCTAAGATCGCTTCTTTAGAGAGGCTTTTATCACTTTTATGATGTTCATGTCGAACACTTAAATCAAAAAGGGCTTTAGCAGATATTTTTTTAGCCATAGAATTTTTTAATTTTCTTCAGAATTTTCAACTTCCACATCAAGCGTTTCGTCTGGTGGTGAAAGCGTTTCGACTATCGGCTGTGGATTCTCATTTCCATTCCACCACCAAGCTAAAAAAGCCATTATTTTAGATCTATCCTCTGGTAAATCCCAGTCCAGCTTCGTATCGAAATGCCATAAATGACTATTGTAAAAACGATGCGCCAAACTTCGGATACTTCCCCAGTTGTCATTAAATCCTTTAAGCCCCCTATCGACGAGCAACCCATACTCAGGCGTAGCAAAAATAAGGGCTGGATTCAATTTATCCAATTCATCCTGCAACACTTGGTAATCACTTTTAGCGCCTGAGAAACGAATCTCATCAATTAAGAAATCAATATCTTCTCGAGTTAAGTTAGATAAATTCAAAGCGCCACTTTGTGATGAATGCCAGCCAGATAAAGTATCAAAATTATCGGTAAAATTTTGTCCGAAAAGAACCATATCATAATCTCTATCTTTTAAAGCCACTTGAAATTTAGCCGGTGATAAAATATCAAGATCAATTTCAATCAGTAATTCTTGCTCCCAAGTATTTTTAATTTTTTGAGCAAAACGCGAGTAAACTGGTGGTACCGTTGAGGTAATCATTTTGAAGCGTGCGGGTGCGCCATTGTTGCCGATGGTTCGCACTTCGCGAAGACTGTCATAAGGCAAGCCCGCATCACGCAGTAAAATGCGCCCCTCTGCGTAATCAAGTGGATCAAAATAGGATACAACACCACTTTGAAAGAACGCCGTACGCTGCTCGGTCCAACCCGATTCGATAATGCTTTTAACCGGCAATGCTTTTTCAAAGGCCTGTCTTACCGCCACATTTTTGACCACGGGCTTATCGAGGTTAAAAAATACGCCTACATAGCGCGGAAGACTATAGTTATACCGAACATACTCATTATAAAGTTGCGCCTCAAAATCCGACAAATTGTTCCACGGAATTCGTGTAAAAAGCGTGGGCCAACTATGGCTATAAATTAACTGTTCATAGGATCGGTATGCATACAAAACCATTTGATCGACGTAAGGCTTTCCTCGGTGGTAATGAGGATTGGCCTCCAGAAAAACTCGATAAAAGCCACGATCTTCAGGAATTACGTTTTTAAGTCGGTAGGACCCCGCTCCATAAGGTTTTTTATTATATGGAAAATCAGGATCTAAAACTTCTTCAACTAAAGCCTGAGCAAATGGTGCTTGAGGCAAGATCGGCAAAGTTAATAAACTGGGGAAAATCATATTCTGCTCTGGCAACTTAAAGCTTACCGTTCGAGCGTCTACGATGTTGATTTCAACATAAGAGAAGGCCAGCCTTAAATTCTCATTCCCAAAATTAGGGTTTTTCAGCAACGTTTCATAAGTAAAAATAACATCTGAAATATCTACCGGATCTCCATTTGAAAAATAGATGTCTTCCTTTAAGGTCAGTTCATATTCTTCCCCAGGATCAACCACACTTAAAGTAGCTAGATCATCTTCAAATTCTTTCGTTGTCGGGTTATAGCGCAATAAACCTGCAAAAAGTAATTGCTGAATATCCCTATCGAAAAAAGAATTATTATCCGCTAATGGATTCAAATTAATTACCGTTCCCACTGTGGCTTCGGTATAAATACCACCATAATCAGGAACTTCTTTAGAGTTATCAAGAAAAAATAAACGCCACTGAACCCCAGTCAAAACTGCCAGGGTAAGAGCCGTAAGGATAAAGACGTAACGCCACCTTCGACGAATTTGCAAAGGCTTACGATGAAATCGCCAGCGACGCATTAAAAAAGAATTTTAAAGAAATTCAGGCCACATCATGACCGCTAAACCACCGCCTGCAAATGCAACCGCTAAAGCTACAGTTGCATAGTGAAGCACTTTATCAGCACCTCTTCGAGTTTGTACCATTTCGTCGCCGCTATCAGCACCCATCATAGAGCCAAGGGCTGAACTTTTTTGTTGCAGTAAAATAACGACAACGAGTAAAACTGATACGATCGTGAAGAATATTTGAAACATGTTTTTTAAAGTTAAACTTAATTTTTAACAGGCAGATTCTAGTAACCCCAAGGCACAATGCAAGAAAGAGTTTAAGTGAACCAATGAACTACCATGTTAGCGAGGCTAATAACGATACCAACCCATATATAAGTAATCCAAGATTCCACAAAAATTGTCGTATCACCAATTCCGACTGAATTAAGCAGAAAAGCAATGATAGCCAGCAAAATACCATTAACCAGCAACCCAACTAACCCCAAAGTAATAATTTGAACCGGCAATAAGAACAGTTTTAAAATTGGCTTGACGGTTATGTTTAATATTCCGAATAAAAAAGCCACTAAAGCGTACTTACCAAAGCCTTCCCCCGTAATCGCAAAGCTATCAGAAAAGATATACATATCAATCACCCACAATATAGCGGCTGAAATAAGAATGTGAAAAACCAGTCTGAATAAAAATCCCATTTTAAACGTTTATGTTAAGCTTTAAGTTCCCAGTCAGCGGCAATCGCTTCCCAAGCAGGAATTAAAATTTGTAAAAATTCAGACACCGGCTTGTTGAAAAAATCTTCACAAAACTTCATGTGCTGACGATCTACTGCGGCCGCAAACCCTTTATCTTTAATTTTTTTCACGATTGATTTAGGCGTCATGCCATCCATTTTAGTAGGACGCAAAAGAGCCACAGCTACCGCGAAACCACTCAGTTCGTCGACCGCGAGTAAAGCTCTTTTTAAATCCGTATCAGCCGGAACTCCGTGCACATCTTGGCAATGAGCTTGAATAGCGTCTCTAATTTCTTGGCTTACGCCATGCGCGGCGAGATAATCCATAGTGGGCTGAGCGCAGTGTAATTCTGGATCATTAATGGTTTGATTCCAATCAATGTCATGTAAAAGTCCAGTGATATACCACGTGTCCTTTTGATCCTCATGCCCCAGATCAATCGCTAAAGCTTCCATACTGGCCGCCACGTGCGCTAAATGGCGCTGCAAAGCCCAATCACATTTTTCTTTCACTAAGCTCCAAGCTTGATCACGAGTAATATGGCTTTCGTTTAAACTCCCTCTTGTCAAAGAGGGCTGGGGAGATTTTTTTTTCTCAGTTAAATCCCCTTTTGTTCCCCTTTGACAAGGGGATGCTAAACTTTTCAGTAATTCAAATTTAGCCGTCATTTGTTCGACCGTTGATTTTTTACCAAAAACTAACACGCCATAAAAATCAATTTCATTTAAGTCTTTGCCAGCCGTTAAGTTCGCTACATTCCGATCATCCGAAGTTTCTAGCATTTCACGTGTAAACTCGGCTACTTGCAAACCTTTCAATTTAGCCAACTGAGCCAACTCAATCAACGCTTGATTATCATTCGAAGACTTAATCATAATGGCTTGTGTTGTATTAAGCTTAATCGCATTCCCATCTTTAGTCGTAATCTCATCTTGAAAAAACAAATGATCACCTTCACGCGCGCCAAAAGCCGCACACAAATGCCCTACAGAATTTAAAGCCTGCCAATCTTCTTCGACTAAATCAGTATTAATAATGGCCGTTGCCAACATAGTTTCTTTACTCTTACCCTTCGAAGCTTTTGCGAAGGATGGGTCTGGCTTTAATGTCGGAAATAACACTACATCACGAAGGTTATCTTGACCGGTTAATAGACTGACAATTCGATCGATTCCCATTCCTTGTCCGGCCATTGGGGGAAACCCGTGTTCCATGGCTTTTAAAAACACTTCGTCTACTTCCATCGCTTCATCATCACCACCGGCTTTAAAGCCCGCTTGTTTTTCAAGCAAAGCTCTCTGAATTTGTGGGTCGATTAGTTCTCCATAAGCATTAATCACTTCCCAACCCGCAATTAAAACCTGAAAACAACTGGCCGTTCCATCACCATTTGGCGCGGCTAAAGGCTTTAAATCTTCTGGGTAATCGAGCACAAAGGTCGGTTGAATCAGCAACGGTCGAGCGGTTTTTTTATAAATATCATCCAGCAAATTGGCTCTTCCAACGCCTTCAACTTGATCGACTCCAACTTCAGTCGCTTTGGCTCGAACTTCATCATCGGTTGCCGTAAACATGTCAAAGTCAGCGTATTCTTTGAGTAAGTCAGCAAACTTTCGTTTCGCAAAGGGTTTTGCAAAATCAATTTCGTGTTCGGTATCAAATTTATCTTTTACGGTAAAATTTGTTTTCCCAAAAACATTCTGAGCAATCTCACGCAACATAGTTTCGTTCCATTCTAAATTTTGCTCAAAAGAAACATAAGCCGCGTACCATTCAAGCATGGTGAATTCTTGCAAGTGAGAAGGATCAGTCCCCTCGTTTCGAAAACACTTCCCAATTTCAAACACCCGTTCAATCCCCCCTGAACAAACAATTTTAAGCGGTAGCTCCAAAGCAATCCGCAAATGAAAATTATGGTCTAGGGCATTATGATGCGTCATAAAAGTCTTGGCCATCGCCCCTCCCGCCTGAGCGCTGAGAATAGAGGTTTCTACTTCCATAAAATCACGCGCTTCATAAAAATTTCGCACTTCTTTAACCACCTTAGAACGGGTTTTAAAACGTTCAAAAGTGTCTTTGTTAGAAATTAGATCTAAATTTCGTTCTCGGTAACAAGCCTCTTTATCACTTAAACCATGCCATTTTTCGGGCAACGGACGTAATGATTTAGAAAGTGGAGTAACTTGGATTGCCATCAGCGTTGGTTCTCCATGCTTAGTTTTAAAACATTCCCCCTTAAAACCAGCAAAATCACCTAAATCTAAGGCCTTCAGCAAAGCCTTATAATTATCCCCCAGTAAATCTTTCGCTAAGCAAATTTGAAAATCACCACTTACGTCTCGAATACTTAAAAAGGCCAGCTTCCCCATTTCTCGCATCGCCACAATTCGACCTGCCACAGACTTAAGTTCTTTACCAGAATCTTCTAAATGCTCGGTTAAAGGTTCTGTTAAATCTGTCATAATTTCACTCGCCTCGCGAAGCTGATTATTTTCACAGTATTGCGTCGCCTGAGCCGCAGTATGAGTTCGATCAAAATCTTTTGCATAAGGCGCGTAACCTAAAGATTTCCAATCGGCAATTTTTTGTTTTCGGTCCGCAATAAGGTGGTTTTCTTCACTCATAAATAAAAAGGTTTTAACGGCTTAAAGCGTACCAATTGCCAGATATTTCACAAGCTCGACTCGCGCTTGAAATCAAGTCGAGTACAATCGCTGTCGATGCAACTACAGCAACTTCAAGTCCAAGACTTTAGAAATTACCCAACAAAAACCTGGAATTTCACCGCTCACCAAGTGGTTTTTTGTGGCGCTAATGGACAAGGAAAAACCAACGTACTTGAAGCCATAAGCGTGCTGAGTGTGGGAAAAAGCTGGCGCGAACAAAACGCTTCAGACTTAATTTACCAAGAAGCCGCAGCCGACAGCTTTTCGGCCCACATAAAAGGAAAAACGAGTAAGAGTGATTGGCTGGAAGTTTACATAGAACCGCGCAAACGACAGTTTATTAGAAACGAAAAACCGACGACCCGAAACCGTTTTTTCGGGCAACTACCCACGCTCCTTTTTTGCCCAGAATTCATTTATTTGTTTAGTGGACCTAAAGCGAATCGCACTCAGTTTTTTGATCGGTTTTTGATTCAGGTTTCGCCTAGTTATCGAGAAAATTTACTGAAAGCCACCAAAGCCCATAAGCACAAAACCAGAATCTTAAGACAATCAGAGCTTTTTGGAACCCAAACCGCTGACCAGCTTAAACCCTGGAATGAAATTTTGTGCCAAACTATGCCCGCTTTGCACGCAGAAAAGCTCAAATTAATCGAATCACTCAAAGAAAGTCTGCAACAAGAGCTGAACGAAATTAGCCAAAAACAAGAACCCGTAAATTTAGGAATCATGCAAGCCGTCAAAGTGGAGTACACTTATGATTCACTTAAACAATGGCTGGAAGTAAACCAAAACCGTGAAATAGCCGCTCAAAAAAACTTTATTGCCCCGGGTCGTGATGACTGGACTTTTAATCTTCGTGAACGACCGATTAATGCGACCGCATCACGTGGAGAAGAACGATCGGTTTTACTGGCCTTACTGGCGGCTCAAAAAAAGCTACTGAAAGAAATTACCAATACGGCACCCATCTTGTTACTTGATGATGTGTTCTCGGAACTCGATGACACCCGCCAAAGGCATTTAGAGCACTTATGTGCTGGCAGCCAAGTTTTTTTTAGCACGACACATAAAGAACACTTTCATGGCTTTAGTGGCAAAATTCAGGTGTTTGAGTTATAGACCTCTGCATTTTGATCCCCTTGAAAAGATTTTGAATTGAAATTCCGATTATTTTTTTAAAGCAAAGCTAAAATAGAGCGGAGAAATCTTCCTAATTTTTTTTGTAAATTAAGACTTCCTTATAAGCCCTCTTGTCAAAGAGGGTTTGGGAGATTATGTCCAAATAAATCCCCCTAGCCCCCTTTAACAAGGGGGAATCAAACCGTTTCCAAAATCTCTTTAAAAACTACTTCCATCTCAGCCCGGGTTTCGAGTCTAATCAATCGATCGCGAAAAATTGAGGCCCCCCGGAAGCCACGACAGAAATGCGCGAAGTGTTTTCTCAGCTCAATCATGGCCCATTTTTCACTTTTATATTCAGTCGCTAAATCAGCGTGCCGACGAAAGAATTCTATTTGTTCTGCTAGACTCGGTTTTTTCGAAGGTTCAAGCCCATTAAAAATCTCTCGGGTTTGTTTAAAAATCCACGGATTACGCCAACTAGCCCGACCAATCATCACTCCATCTAAGTTCTGTAAACGGTTTTTAGCAATCATGGCAGAGGTAATATCGCCGTTCCCAATCACCGGAATCGATAGGTTCTCTTTTACCTCATAAATTTTGCTCCAATCGGCATTACCACTGAATTTTTGTTTAGTCGTTCGTCCATGAATGGCCAACCAAGAAATTCCCGCATCTTCAAATCTTTTGGCCGTCTCAATCAAATTCACGTCATCATAAAACCCAAGTCTCATTTTTACCGTTACCGGCAGGGAAGTTGATTTTACCAACGCTTTAATCATCGCCGCCGTGGCTTCTGGATTTTGCAGCAAAGCGGAACCATGCCCAGATCCCACCACCTTTGGCGAAGGGCAACCAAGGTTCAGATCAATAAAATCGATACCCATTTGTTCTAAAATTTTTGCGCTATCAATAAAGGCTTCCGCTTCACTGCCAAATAACTGCACTCCATAATAATTTAATTCTTCTGGTACAAACTCAATCATGTGGCGTGTTTTCTCACTTCCACGCCGGAGTGCTTCGGCTGAAATAAGTTCTGACACCAAAATGGTCGATGGTTCAATTTCTTTAATCAAACGACGAAAAGGACTCTCGGTGTAACCGGCCATCGGCGCCAAAACCAACAAAGGCTGGGTGGCGTCTTTAATCCAATCTGGGAAAACCGTTGCGCTCACAATATTTGGGGAGTAGAATAAAACATGACTTTTTTATAAAAGACGACGCAAATGTCTACTCAAATCCCCAATACTCCAGCTCCGGCTCCGAATGTCACCCCACCGCCAACTGCCAAGGAACCGGTATTTAATGACCCAAATGACAACATTAAACCCGAAGAAAAAGAATCAAAGTTCCACCATGTAAGCGAACAAGCGCAAACTAAGTTGCACAACATGGAAGACAGTTTTATCTCCCTTTCTTCACAGCGACAACTGAATTTTATTTTAGGATCTTTGATCATTATCGCTGCCTTAACGGCCGCTTTTGGGATGTTAATCTCAATCTTACTGGGAACACTAATGATCGTTCAAGCCGTAACAGGCAACATGCTACTCAATGACTTTTTCGATAAAATGGACCAAAAGCAAAAACGTTGGTTAATCCCAGCGCTTATTGGCGTCGTCGCCTTTATTTTTATTGCTTATATTATTATTGGTTTCGTAGGCGTTGGTGAAAACTAAACCGCTTAAATAAGCCTATAATTTAAAAACGAACTTTGCGTGGCAAAGTTCGTTTTTTTAAACATCGAGTCGGGCAAATATTTCTTTCTCTACAAATTTTTTACTACGACCATGGGTTAAACGTGAAATTTGTTTTAAAGCCGTCGCCATATCAGGGTTTCCGGCTTCTAAGTAAGGATTCGCTGGTGTAATAGAAAAAGGTTTTGAAGGCTGGGTATCAATTGAAAGCTTCATCACGGCTTTATATTTATCCACGTTTACTAAATCTTGGTCGGTAAAAGTAGGCGCCATTTCTTTGGCCATAACCTCTGCATCTTGCGCGCCAATTTTATAACACATCATGGTTCCCACATTCCCCAAAATAGCGTCTTTTAAATTCACGCCTTTCTTTTGCCCAGACGTATCGATTTGCGACATATACTGATGCGCCACATTTAAACTTAAACGATATTTACGCGCCTCAGAGAGAATCGATTCGATTGAGTCGGTAACATAATTCTGGAACTCATCGATATATAAAAAGAAATCAGTTCGAGCCCCTTTAGTTTGTTTCTGCCTTCGTAAAGCGGCCGTTTGAATTTTAGAGACAATAATAAGCCCCAAAAGCTTTGAATTAAAATCCCCGGTCATCCCTTTGGAAAGATTCATAAACAGAATCTTTTTACTGTCCATTACGTCCGAAAAATTAAACGAAGACTTAGTTTGCCCAATAATATTCCGAATCATCCCATTGGTATAAAACTGACCAAACTTGGCCGCAAAGTAAGGAATGATCTCTTGTTTCTCACGAGCCCCTGTTTTGGCCATTTGGTTCGTCCAGAAGCTTTTTACAACTGGATTGGTAAGATGTTTCACTTTGGTGCGTTGAAACGCGTCATCGGTAAATAAACGCATAATATCAGTAATCGCGCCACCATTCGGATCAGCCATTAACGTCAGAACCCCATTTCTAAAGTAATCTTGAATTCGCGGTCCAAAGGTTTCTTCATCAAACAGTTTGATCATCATATTCATGGCATCCATGGCTACCATATCTCGTTCTTCTTCAGTTTCAGCTTCCAACAAATTAAGACCCATCGGGCGTTCTAAATCGGACGGATCAAAAATAATTACATCATCTACCCGTTCTTTTGGCACAAACGGTAGCAAATCTTCTACCAGCGAACCATGCGGATCTACCACACATAAACCATCTCCATTCTGCATATCTTGCCGAATCATGGTTTGAAAAATCGACGACTTCCCCGTTCCCGTTTGCCCGATCACGTAAAAATGACGAAAACGATCGTCCCGCTTCATGTAAATCGGCACTGTACGACCTCGATAAGTGTTATGACCGAGCAACAAACCTTCTTTGGGAATATTGTTTGGAGCTTGTACGATTTTATAATTCTGCCATTTCACCGAAGGAACGTTATTGTATTTAATATGCGGAAAATGAAACAAGCTCGCGAGTTCTTCGGTAGATAACAGTAGTTTATTATGTCTGGCTAAAGGCGCGTCAAAACTGCGCCAAACAATATTACGAATCAGTCGACGCGGCGAAGTATGTTTGGTGGTTTTAAAATTATTAAGTGTCGGCGTTCCGTATTGCGCAAATGAAGTCACAATATTGGTTAAATTCGTTTTAGCCATTCGGGCATCGGTACTAGAAGTCGCACAACGGATAATCGTTTCAAACCCAAATTTTTCAGATTTCTCTTCCATCGCTTTGGTCATTTCTTGCGACTCGTTACTGTCTTTTCCGTCATCCCCAGATTTTTCATCTGAAGCGCCTCGAAACATCACCGAAAAAAATCCACCCAATAGCACCAATGGGTTCCACCAAGCAATTTTTGTTTTTCCGCTCCCTAAATCTTTAGCTTGCGCCCGCACCTTACTCTGCCAGTTTGAAGTGGCGGGCCGTACCATAAATTGAATAATTGCAGAATTTCCTTGTTCATCTGAGGCTTGAGAAAGCGCATTAAGCACATTGTTAATCGGATCGGTATTTTCAAATTTTGTGTAACCTTTGAAAGGATACGCAAACTCGCTGCTCCCCGATAAATGAACCGCCGCTTGTTGTGTTTTATCTTTAAAAACTTGAGGCGCATCGGTTTCATCCACAATTGCCTCTGAATAAAACGAAGTAATTTGTTTTTCGACTAAGTCTTTAATATCGCGCGGACACCCCACGTAAAAATGAATCTGCCCATCAACCGCAATGTATTCCAAAGACAAAAAGTCTTGGCCTTTCCACCATCGACCTAGATCGGAAGAATAAATTCCTTGCAGTGAGGCGAGTAAATCTTCGCCCACACTTACCACTTTTCGAATCTCGGAAGTCTGATCACGATCTCGCTCAAAATCATCTTTCGAATCTTTTTTTGGAATCGTGACGCTTAGAAAAATAAAATCTAAACTTCGGTTTGAATTATTTTTTTTACGCAAGAACGCCAGGTACACCAATCCAACCGCGACAAGAATCGCGACCGTTACCCCCAATTTAAGCAAAAATACAAAGTCCATTCGGTCTATTATAGCATACAAAAGGAGTTTAATAAAATTACCAAATTACGCGAGAAGGCTGGATAAGTTTTATAAAAAGTATATAATTACAATAAATAAACCCAAGAAAGAAATGTCTTCCAAAGAAGTTCATGGTTCCATCGAAGTTTTAGAAAGCGCAACCGACATTGCAATAGCCAATATCAGAGCCCTTCTAAATAATGATAATGATCATCTTAAAATTGAATTAAGACAATTTATACAACATTTACACGAAGCGAGTAATAATCAGGAAACCGCTAATACATTAGCCCGTGTTTCAGAAAGCTTAAATCCTAAAGAACGACTGCGTTTAATTGGCCTCATTATGCTTTACGCAGAAGACGCTAAATCTGGCTTAGTCGCAGAATTCTTGAATTACCTAAGCGCCGATCAATTCGGGCCAGAAATGATAATTAGGGGACCAAATTCAGCCGATGAGGGCTTTAGCACAAAGCGACCACTTAGACGATTTTATCCAGGCTCTTGGACACTTGAAGGCAGACAAAAAAGAATCTCAAGTGAAACGGCAAACCGAGTTCATGAATTATCTGAAGCCACCGTTCCAAGTCTCGTTGAAGACATTGAATTAGCCTATAAAGGCTCAGAAAAAGCCTTTGATAGAGTTAAAGATTTCTGTCATGCCTTTTTTAAAACGGGCATCAACAATAATATAGAGGCTCTTAGTCGTGCTGTGGCTCAGCTTGAAGGCAAGTACGCTGAATTTTTTCTAGGCACCGTACTGCTTTATGGTTCCAATATTAGAACCGATAAAGTTAAAAAGCTGTACGAGGCTATTGCCGAAGCTGAAACTAAAGAGCTTCGCCAACTTATTGGTGAAGCTCAAGACAGTGTCCGTTTAGCCGTTCGAAACACGATTACTTTTTAATCGCCTTGAAGGTACAAATATTATTTTTAGCGTCGTGTCCTACTTGGTAAGTAGTACCTTCTTTCAAAGTGCCATTTACCAGTCCTTCAACCAACGGATTTTCCAATTGATCTTGCACCACTCGTCGTACTTCTCGCGCCCCAAACTCCGGTTTGTAAGCCGCTTTAGCCAGTGCATTTAAAGTTGATCCCCCAATTTTTAGCGCTATATCTTTTGTTTTTAATCGGTCTGAAAACTCGGCTACCTGCATTTTGATGATGGCTTTAATATGGTTTTTATTAAGCGGTCTAAAGACGACCGTTCCATCTAAACGATTTACAAACTCAGGACTAAACTTCTTTTTTAACTCTTTCAAAACTTCCGTTTTTACTAAGTCGAAATCATGTTCATGCATAGCTAAAGTCTTCTCGGTTTCAGCAAATCCAATGCTGTTGGCTTCCTTTTGGAACTGTTTCGCTCCAATGTTTGAAGTCATAATCAAAATCGTGTTTTTGAAATTCACTTGTCGACCTTTTCCGTCGGTTAGCACGCCTTCGTCTAAAATTTGTAACAGCATGTTATGCACTTCTTTATGGGCTTTCTCAATTTCATCAAACAATACAATGCTGTAAGGCTTTTTACGGACCTTTTCGGTTAATTCTCCACCGTCTTCATGCCCCACATAACCGGCTGTAGAACCAACCAATCTTGAACTTGTATGGCCTGATGAAAACTCAGACATATCAATTTTAATCAGCGCTTTATCATCGTGATAAATTTGCTTGGCCAATTGTTTCACTAACTCTGTTTTCCCCACACCCGTTGGCCCCATCAGCATAAAGGCACCGAGCGGACGTTTTGGATTACTGAGTCCAACCCGAGAACGACGAATCGCCTTAGTCACCGTTTCAATGGCTTCATCTTGCCCTAAAATATGAGCCGATAAATCTTTCTCAAGAGTTCGTAAAGCACCCCATTCAGAGCTCACTAATGCCGAAGTTGGAATTCCAGTCATTTGGTGAATCACTTTGGCCACCGTTGGAATATCAACCGTTTGGATTTTTTTCGGATCAACTTTTTGTTGTTTCAATTTCAAAATAGCCGCTTCAACTTCTTGTTGTTCTTGGTGTAAATCATTCGCTTTTTGATAGTTTTGATTCACCACTGCGTTTTCTTTTTTCTTTTGAATATCAGAAATTTTCTTTCGTAAATCACGAACTTCTTTCCCGTTTTTTCGGTTCATAATTGATTTAGAAGCACAGGCTTCATCTAAAATATCAAACGCTTTATCGGGCAAAAATCGTTCCGTAATATAACGAGCCGATAAATTCACAGCCATTTGCACGGCTTCATCTGAAATTTTTACACTGTGGTATTTTTCGTAATGTGGCTTAACGCCTCGCAAAATTTCAATCGCTTGCTCTAAACTTGGTTCTGGCACTTCAACACCTTGGAATCGACGCGTCAAAGCGGCATCTTTTTCAATGTATTTCTTAAATTCATCATGCGTAGTCGCCCCAATGACTTGAATCAAACCACGTGATAAAGCGGGTTTTAAAATATTAGCGGCATCAAGCGTTCCCTCTGCACTCCCCGCGCCAATAATCGTGTGAAGTTCATCGATAAACAAAATGACTTCATTTTCAGAATCCGTCGCCTCATCAATAATTCTTTTAAGTCTTTCTTCAAATTCTCCTCGGTATTTGGTTCCAGCCACTAGGTTTGCCATAGAAAGTGAAAGCACGCGTTTATCAAGCAAACTATCTGGCACTTGGCCTTCGGCAATACGTTGCGCTAAACCTTCAACAATAGCGGTTTTCCCAACCCCTGGATCTCCAAGCAGTACGGGGTTATTTTTCGTTTTTCGGCACAAAATTTGCACCATTCGGTCAATTTCTTTTTGGCGACCAATGATAGATTCTAATTTGCCGGCAAAAGCCGCGTCGGTGTAATCCGTACAAAAGTAATCAAGGGCTAATTTTTTTTTGCCCGTTGAATCTTGTCGACGATCTTGCATTTGATCTTCCATTTCATCTTGATCTAAGTCGCTGCCCGCAATCGGCATTTGTCCGCCAGCACCTCCACGTTCTACAAATAAACCAGCAAGCACGCCTTGTAAACCATTCAAAAAGTTATCAATTTGAGCCGCATTTGGGGCCGCTAAATTTGGCGCGCCAGGCGTTGAGGTTGTTTCAGGTGGTTGGGTATTTGCCTGTCTAAATAAATTTTCTAAATATTCACTTAAATGCGCAGGACGAACCATAAGCGCTTCTAGAATATGATTCGCGCCGCTGTTGGTTTGCTTAAGAAGCGCGTACAAAATATGTTCTGAATCAACCATTGAGTGACCAAAATCCAAAGCCGTTTGGGCCGCCGTTTCGATCGCCCTTTGTCCAAAGGTAGACAGAATATTTTCGGTAGCTTCGCTTTCACTTTCTTCACTCACAGGATTTTTAAGTTCTTCGGCTAATCTGTACGCATTCTCATAGTTCACGCCAAAGTTCCGCAAAATCGAACCGCCTAAAGATTTAGGCTGTCTTAAAATCCCCAAAAGCAGGTGTTGAGTTTGAATTTGAGACTCATCGAGTTTCTTCATCTCTTCCTGGGCAAGGATAATTGTATTTTTGGCAAAGTGCGTAAACGAATCGAAGTGTGAATTTTGGCTCATGAATTAGATTGATGATCTATCATCCGACTATACAAAAAATGTGTTCAGTTGCAAGTCATGTTTAGTTGCTAAAACTAGATAAACGTGGGGAAATAGCTTTTGTGACGTTTGCACAAATTTTACACAAAAAAGGCTTGGGTTTTTGTTTTTTAGTGTCTAAAATATTTAAGACATGCTCATACCAAAGCGTTATAGATTGAGTTTACTAGCTCGCCGCACACAACAAATGTTGTTTGGGCTGATGTTTAGTTTGGCGTTAACACTGTTTGTGGCCCAATTATTTGTAATGAATCACCTTTCAATGTCTGGGTATGTTTTAACCAAAGAACTAACGCTTAGAACACAACTCGCTGACAAACACGAAAAATTAGACGCCGCCATTGCCAAAGCCCAAACTCAAGAGTTTGTGTACAAAACCAGCCAGAAAGAACAGTTAGTAGTTAAAGACAACCAACGTTTTGTGGTGGTGCCAAACCGCTTTACTGCGCAACAAGGCCAAGATCCTCGAGTCGCTAATTAAATTTCAAACATTGCCCAAGACGCACAACTTGGGTAACCTTTTTTTGCTTTATTAAGTTTTATTTCCATGGATTTCGGAGCTCATGTCTGGCGTAACGGTCAATTGATTAAAAGTGAAGACGCGAAGACTTCATTAATTAATCACGCTCTTCATTATGGAAGCGGGGTTTTTGAAGGCATTCGTTGCTATAAAACCGAACGCGGCACGGCCGTGTTTAGATTAAAAGAACACATGGAACGCCTGCAATACTCAGGCAGCGTGCTAGAAATTAAAATGCCACACAGCGTTCAGGATCTCTGCCAAGCGACCTTAGAGCTGCTTAAAGCCAATAATTTAGAATCAGGTTACATTCGCCCTGTCGCTTGTTTTGGCGAAGGCAAAATGGGATTAAATCCACACGGCGCCGATATTGATGTTTTCATCGCCGCCTGGGCCTGGGGGAAATATTTATCAGATGACCCGATTACCGTTGGAACTTCACCCTGGATTCGAATTCACCCAAAGTCGTTGCAAGCCGATGCTAAAATCAACGGTCATTACGTAAACTCGATTATGTCGTCTCAATGGGCGCATAATAACAATTACCAAGAAGCTTTGTTACTCGATTACAAAGGCAATTTAGCCGAAGGGCCTGGTGAAAATTTATTTATTATTAAAGATGGCGAGATGTTTACTCCAGAATTAGGAACGATTCTAAACGGTATTACTCGGGCTACTATCATGGAGCTTTCCGAAAAAGAATTGGGGATTAAAACCATTCAAAAAACTTTAACTCCAGCAGATTTGTTAAATGCCGATGAAGCTTTTTTTACGGGAACAGCCGCCGAAGTCACGATTCTAAAGTCAATTGATGGCAATCAAATTGGTACTCAAGCCAACGAAATTTCTGGGCAACTAAAACAACTCTACGCCGACGTTGTCGAAGGGAGAGTTGAAAAGTATAACGATTGGTTGAGCTACGTTTAACGTCCCTTTCTCAATATACGGTCGCCAACCTTATCTGGGGCATGTCTGACCGCTGAAGCTTTAGCCGCTTTTCCAGCTTCTCCAGTAGCATGATTTTCTTGCAACCACCAAAAAGGGTATTTACCTTCAAATTGGTAGTTTGCTAGAGCTTTTTTTAAAATTCCTCGTAGATTCAAACCATCATATTGATCTTGAATATAACCACGAATAGCCTGTCTGCCGCCTTCGGTTGATAATTCATAAACTTCTTGAATCAATCTGCTAACAAGAGCATCACTACCATTCTCTTCGGCATCACAAAGAGCGTGAAGAACCCGAACGATATCATCTCCTTTAATTTCTTGCTCTAGTTTCATTTGTTTGATTTTCTTTTTTAGAGCACTAAATAAAAATTTTTTCTTAGTCGATAACATCAAAGATTCAAATTCGGTCACATGACCTTCATGCTCAGGTTTTACATTTATCGTTCCTGGTTTACGTGGATCAATCGTTACCTTCTGCCCATTTACAACCGCTTCAACAGCCGCTAAGTATTCACCCACAGCCAATTGATGCTGTGTTGGCGGGTAATCACAATCTAAAGCGGCTTCTAAAATAATACCCGCTTGAACAACTGATATCTTGTTTCTAAAAAGTTGTTTTAATAAAGCATGAATTTCAACCCAAGCATCATTCAAAGCTCTTTCATTATCTGCAATGGCCGCAAGTGAAAATAATTTTTCTTGAATTTGAGCTACCAAAGCTTCATTATCTTTTTCTCTAGATTCCGATTGATTCATTATATTCATCAAAAAACATCGTATTTTAATAAAACATTCAAGCAAGAATTATTTACAAAAAACAATACTCAGCCAACTAGGGCAATTATTTTTTGACAGACTGAACAAAAACTTTAACCTACTAGTTAGATTTCATGCTTTTCGCATTGCTGAAATAATTAATTTTATCTTCAGTCGAAACAGAAATTTAGTGATCTTTGACAGTCCAATACAGACTTTATTTTTATTTCCGTTGAGTTTTTAAAAACTCCAGAGATAAAATAAGATTCCTAAATTTTTATGTTTTTTAATTTAATTTTTTGAGTCAACCTTAGCTAAGGCAGTAGTGTTTTTGAAAAGAACTTTACTGTCCTGGCTAAGAGCTGAACCAGGAAACTAGACTACCAAGCTCATTTCTGCAGAAAGTCCCAACAGGGACGGAAAGACGAAGAAAATGACACGTACGAAAATGACGACCGCACTTGGTGCAACCGCTTTGGCGATGACCACAATGGCCTTCATGTCGACGACCGCGATGGCCGATTGCGCTGGCATGACCGCGGCGAATCCGATGACGATGGCGGCCGATGTTTCGACCATGCTTCCGCAAACCGTGGTTCTGGCAAGCTCTGTGGGCGATACCTGGGTCGGCTCCGAAGATGGCGCGATCATGGCGATGAACGACGAGATGCGGCCGGCCGATGGCGAAGACTTCAACCCGGGCGTGCTGATCAACAATGGCGCCGTGATCCTCGCGACCGAGACCTCGCAACAGCTTCCTGCCGGTGTCGGTGATCCGCTGTTCGTGACCGAAGCCGCGCTGACTGACCTGCCCGTTCCTGACGCCGCTGACCAGACCACGATCGATCTGCTGGCCGCGCTGACCACCGCCGACACGCCCTGGACCGCAATGGGTTCCAATGGCGCGTCGTCGAGCTGACAAGAACTGGGGGCGCTGTGAAGCGCCCCCTCCGAATCTAGGGAAAAGAGACTGTTTGACTGTTAACCACTTTTTTGAGACCGCGTATCTATTAGATAACGGTCTCTTTTCCTACACCCCAAAACTTGCATTAAACTGAAAATGTTTTATAAAATCATAGATGAATAAAGTTCCTGACATTTCTAAAACCGCTCGCAAAAGCATTGAACTTATCCAAGCGGCCGACACCGCGCTGAGAAATAAATCAACGAGTGCAGACGAATTAAACGCTATTGCCTCTGCTATAAGCATGAATGGATTTTCGGTCTTAAGCGCTGGCGAAAACCCAGCTTTATTGAAGCATTTAAGCTATTTTGCCAACCGTATAAACCACCTAATGGGACAACGATCATTTCTACAAGTCGATGAGCCCCTTTTCAGACAAGAAACTGAAGACCATCAAATTGCTCTTGGTAGTAGACGACACATCCTCACGCTTGAACCCGGTTACACGCACTCAACTGGGGCGGAATTTCCAGACCAAATTACCGATAAACAGAAACTCATTTCTGACGGACTAGATAGCATGGTTAGTGATATTGGCACCGTCGAAATGATTGATTCGTTAACACTCGCTGATGGTTCAACGCAATGGGCGATAAAACCAGACTCAGTTGATAGCCAAGACACGAAAGAGTTAAAAAAGTCACACCCTTGGTTTTGGGCTGAAACGCCTAGCGGCAGAAACGCTAAAGGCAATTTTTTAAGCGGGATGGGGGCAAGAATTGGCTACAAAAGAGCCCTTGGATACTGGTGGCAACTAGAGCAAACACATGCCAGTGTGATGCAAAACATAACTAGCATAGAAGGGCTACCTTGGCGATCAAACACCTATATGGCAAGTAGGGGTGGCGCTAGCGGCCTTCGAAATGGAGCTCGACCAGTTTTAGGCTTAGGAGGCCGTGCACATACGCTTGAAGATTTAGCCGAAAAAAGACCTGACCTTGAAATTGAAGAAGCCAAAAATGCGGCTCCAGGAGCGGAACAAATCAAACAACTAGCTAAACTCTTTGGCATTGAACTTTAACAGCCCGGCATAAAAAACTCGCGTCCTACTCCTGTCGACGTTATTGGCAATGATGTCTCATCTCCAGTTTTGGAAATAGCCATAGCCTTTTCAATCGCCGCTAACATTGAATCTGTTAAATGAGACACTGGCTCAGGAACCTGTGCCCGCTCCCATAATTTTTGTGTCGCCTCTATCGCGGCGGCTAGGCTTGTATCGCTATTTTCAACCAACCAATGCCGCTGATCATCTAATGCCATAATAAAAAAGTTAAGTTAACCAAAATACTATTGAACACAAAAAGTGTCCGCAAGTTTATTGACTATACGAACACCATAAATCGTGTTTTTGCGCTAAAAACTAATTATTGAATTTAAAGTGCATCACATCCCCATCTTTCACAACGTAAGTTTTACCTTCTAATCGCATTTTACCTTTTTCTTTAGCCGCCGCTTCTCCACCAGCAGAAACAAAATCTTCATACGCAATTACGTCCGCTTTAATAAACCCTTTTTCAAAATCGGTATGAATCGCCCCCGCTGCTTTTGGAGCCGTATCGCCGACACGAATGGTCCAGGCGCGCACTTCAGTCACCCCGGCAGTAAAATAACTCTGCAAACCCAGCAAAGAAAAACACGCTTGAATCAAATTTTCTAAACCAGAATTCTTAGCCCCAATTGATTCTAAAAATTCATGCGCTTCTTCATCCGTCAGCGAGGCCAGCTCGGCTTCAATCTGAGCGCAAATCGGCACAACTGGCACCCCTTCTGGCGCATTAACCTTTTTGGCAAAGGCCTCTGCATCAAAATCGGCAAATTTTTCTTCTGAAGTATTAGCCACAATTAAAAACTTTTTACTGGTTAAGAGTTGAAACAATCGAGCTCTCAGGGCTTCTTCCTCGGTTAATTCAACTGTATTTGCCAGCTTTTCACTTTCTAATGCCGCTTTAAATCGCATTAATAAATCTAAATCGAGCTTCGCTTCTTTATCGCCCGTTTTCCCTTTTCGGCTCACGCGCTCAATTTGACGATCGACCGATTCTAAATCAGCTAAAATAAGCTCTGTCAAAATAACCCCAAAATCTTGTCCTGGGTCTACCTTGCCAGAAACGTGGTGAATATCATCATTTTCAAAATCACGCAAAACGTGCGCAATGGCGTTACATTCTCGAATGTGACTCAAGAATTTATTTCCCAGTCCTTCCCCTTTACTCGCACCTTCTACTAAACCAGCGATATCAACAAACTCAACAATTGAATGCTGAACTTTTGCTGGCTTCACAATTTCAGCTAATTTCCCAAGACGCTTATCTGGAACCGCGACTAATCCGACATTTGGTTCAATGGTACAAAACGGAAAGTTAGCCGCTTCGGCTTTCGCTGACTTTGTCAGCGCATTAAAGAGAGTAGATTTTCCTACGTTTGGTAAGCCGACAATACCTATTTTTAAATTCATCGTCGCGATAGTAAGCACTTTAAGACCTTTGTCACTTTTTGTTCTACAACTATAAAATCTTTTGACAAAAAGGCGTTCAGACCTAATTTGGGCACGTAAAAGTTAAATTTTTTCTATGACTATTAAAGTTACAAAACGAGACGGTGAATCTGGAGAACGTTTATTAAAGCGTTTCAGTGGCCATGTAAAAGGAACACGACTCATTCAAAAGTTCCGAAAATTAAGATACTTCGAAGGAAAACCAAGTACTCGAAAAGAACGAGCTTCTGCCGTTTCACGAGAAAAATATCGAACAGCCAACAAGAAAAAAATGTTTGTTGGATAAATCATTCAATCAAATACATATATTAAAGACCGAGCAAATGTTCGGTCTTTTTTTAATTTCTTACATTCGATTTACTGTTTTTTTCAAAAAGCAGAAGATAAATTATAAAAACGTAGATTCCGCCCCTCCCAGGAATGACATCAGTTGTGTTTCGGCTATGGTTGTTTTCGACATGAACATTCATCAAGCTTTAAAAGTCGCTACTAAAAAATTAGTACATTTAGAAAACCCTCCACTTGAAGCGGAAGTACTTTTAGCCACATTACTGAATAAAAACCGAACCTGGTTAAGAGCTCACGATGACCACACACTAACTTTCACCCAAAGCCTAAAATACAAATGGTGGACTAGCCAGCGCGCCCTACACAAACCCGTGGCCTATATTACGGGCGAAGTTGAATGGAATGGCTTAAATTTAAAAGTAAACAAACACACACTTATCCCTCGAGATGAAACAGAAATTTTGTGTTTACACGTAACCGAGGCCCAAACAAAAGCCCCAAAAAACATTTTAGACCTAGGAACCGGCAGTGGTTGTATAGCTATTTACCTAGCAAAAAATTGGCCCCAAGCGAACGTCACAGCCCTCGATATATCAAGCCTAGCGTTACAAACAGCCCAAAATAATGCGACGCTTAACCAGATAATGATTAACTTTCAGTTAAGTGATATGCTGAGTGCTTTAAACACTAACACACATATTGATTTGATAGTCGCCAATTTGCCATACGTCCCAAAAGAATTAACCGTAACAGCAGAAGTAAGCCAGGAACCAAAGACCGCCATTTTTTCAGGTGATGATGGACTAGATCATATTCGGTCACTCGCCGCACAAATTAAATCCAAAACGATTACCTTTAATCAATTGTGGCTCGAGTTTTTGCCCAGCCAAACGAAAGATATTGAAACTATTTTTAACGATTACCAAGTTGAGTTTAAAACCGGTGTTGATGACCAAATATTTTTCGCCAAAATTACGACTCGCGTTTAACGTATTCTTCAACAAAAATTGCTACTGAGGCCGAAACGGGCACCGCAAAGATCATCCCTAAAATTGCCAGTGGAACGCCGCCAAATGCGGCTCCTAAAATTCCTCCTGTTGAAACCGCCAGCATTACCACCACCGAAGAAAGTCCGACGACTTTCTCCATAACGACTGGCACTAAAAAGTTACCTTCTAAAAACTGAGCTAAGCCAATCCAAACCAAAACAGCAATCGCTAAAATCCAACTAATATTAATCGCCACAACTAAACAAAGAAGCCCGGTCAACAAAACACCGATATAAGGAAATAATTCCATCACTCCTGCTAGCAAACCAATCGTAAACGCATATTTCATACCAAAGAAGTATTCAAAAATTTTCATTCCGACGTACATAAACGACCCCATGCAGACCATTAAAATAAATTGCCCTTTAAACCATTCGGCCATTTTGTGCTGAATGCTGACAAATTTATTCTCGATATAATCACGGTTTTTTGCCGGAAAAAGTAGCAAGCTAAAGTCTCCAATTTTTTCTCGTTCTAGTAAAATAAAGAACATCAGTACCAGCGCAAAAATCATATTAAAGAAGCCCTGAAAAACACCCATTAAAACCCCAAGCGTAGAACCAGCAATGCCCTGCAAGTTGTTAGCTAAAGCCGTAATGTTTTGGGCTACTAATCGCTGTAATTCCGCCGGATCAAAATTCAAATCTTCTAACGTCTGAAGTAACCAAGGATACTCCTCAATTTTACCATTAAGAATTAACGATCTTAAATCATATGAAATAGAGAGTAATTGTTCGGCAATAATCGGTAAAACTTTGGCAAACACCAGTCCAATAGCGCCCAAAAAAACAATATACAAAAGCAAAATTGCGAGCGGTCGTGGCACTTTATGAGACTCTAACTTAGCGACAAAAGGGGCTAAACCAACTGCCAAAAAGAAAGAAAAAGCCGCAATGATTATAATCGTTCGCAGTTCCGCGAGCATTTGTTGCAAAAATCCAAACAAAAAAACAATCAGCAAAACCTTAACCACCGTACTGGTTGCAATTTCAAGTTTTAAAACCTGAGCATCGGTATTCTTAACCGCAGATTTAACCTTGGGGGTTTTAGTTTTATGCTGTTTTTTTAAATATTCAGAGCGAATATCATTTAATTCCTTAATTTTACTGCCAACATTTTTGATTATATTTTTCATTTACCGCCATTATAACCACACAATTGAAAAATAAAAAAATCTCATCCTCTTTATTGAGCCTGAGATTTTAATTTTTAAGAGCGAGTAGATAAACTACTTGTTTTGACTTCGGGAAATTTGTCGAGCCTTGTGAATCGTGTGTTTTCGCAAACGTGGACAATATTTATTGGCCGTAAATTCTTTTGGGTTCGTATTAGTTGGATTCAACATAATTTTGTAATTCTCAACTCGTTTTCCTTCCTTTTCCATACATTCAGTACAGTAAAGGGCGAAGAATGCTCGTTTTTTTCGACTAGGACGTGCCATGTTTAAAGCGTTTAAAAAGTTTTATTAGGCCTCGCAATGCGAGACTAAGCCGCGCGATAGTAGATAAAAGTAAGTAGCTGTCAAACCAAGTTATAGGTTCTCGGCCATTACTACAATTTCAGCGTCAGCTGGAGTGCCCGGCTTAATACCCGAAACACAAGTTAAGTTTTCATCATCTTCCACCATTATATGCATTGGACCAACCGCTTCACGATCAATAAACTCCATACCTTTTTCGACTTTACAAACACAAGTTCTGCACGCCCCAACACCGCAAGAGAATGGAATCGGTGCCCCTGCTTCTTGCGCTTGAGTGCCTAACGATTCTTCTGCGTTCGCTTCAAATTGTGCCATTACGTTTCCCGCCGGATCTTTAACCGTTACTTTTGCCATTTTATTTACAGTAATTAATTCAGTTTCAACATAAGAAAAAAGAAACCAAAGAGCAACTCTGAAACCTTGCGAACTTTGGTAATTTCGTTATCAATAACACGATTTAAAGAACTTAAATGCTGACTATTTTAACGGGAGAAGACAACAAAATTTTAAGAACACCGGCCAAACCGGTTGTTAATTTTGATGAGAAACTGGCCGACACCGTCGATTTAATGGTCGCCACCATGCTAAATCCAGACGGACAAGACGTTACTGGCATCGGCTTAGCGGCGCCACAGGTAGGCATCACCGAACAAATCATTATTGTAACCCTTAATGTAAACACCAAAAAAGACCCCAAAATTGTCGTTATGATGAACCCCGAAATACTGGAGGCATCAGAAGCGACTACGAACTATGAAGAAGGTTGTTTGAGTTTGCCCGGCGCCTATGGACGCGTTACGAGACCGGCCAAAGTTAAAGTTAAGTGGCAAAACATAAATGGAAATTGGTGCGAAAAGAAGTTTGATAAATGGGATGCCCGTATTTTTTTACACGAATATGACCACCTAATTGGCAAAATGTTTGTCGACTATTTAAGCCACAAAGAGCGAGCAAAGCTAAAAGACCAAGGCAAGTTATAAACGACTATTCCAATCGACACATATATCCCTTAGAGCGGCTTGCTCTTGGGGATGTTTTTCCTACAATCGCGAGGCTTAAAGCCCATTATATATGAAAAAAATTGCGCCAAAGAACCTGCCCAACAAAAACAACCCTTTTAATTATCTAATTATCATTGCACTTCTCGGAGCCACTGCGGCTTTATTTATGCAGGGTGAAATTGAAACAGCGTTAAAGAAAAATGAGCCAATTCCCATTAGTCAGTTGCAACAAAAATATGAAAACAACGAGCTAGAGAAAATCGAGATTAAAGATCAAAAATTAACCGCTGTAGGAAACGATGGCGAAACTTATACTTCAATTAAAGAGCCAAGCTCTAATTTGGCCGACCTTGGTTTTACTGGGAACGAAAATACTCAGGTGTCGGTGGTTGATACCTCAGGCAGTAAAATTTGGATGAACTTCTTACTGGGGTTCGCCCCTTTAATTTTACTGATCGCATTAATTTTATTTTTTGTGCGAAAATCTGGCAGCATGGGCGGCGAAAGTGGCCCTTTTGGTTTCGGAAAATCACGCGCTAAAATTTACGATAAAACAAAGCACCGCACGAAATTCGAAGACGTTGCTGGAGCTGAAGAAGCCAAAGAAGATGTCTTTGAATTGGTTGATTTTTTAAAGAATCCGAAAAAATACGAAAAAGCCGGCGCTAAAATTCCTAAAGGGATTTTACTGGTTGGTCCTCCGGGAACCGGGAAAACTTTAATGGCTCGTGCCATTGCTGGTGAGGCCAATGTACCATTCTTTTCGGTTTCTGGTTCAGAGTTTGTGGAAATGTTTGTCGGGGTTGGTGCTAGTCGAGTACGAGACCTATTTAAAACCGCAAAACGAAACTCTCCAGCCATTATTTTTATTGATGAAATTGACGCGATCGGAAAACAACGGGGCGCTGGCCCAGGTGGCGGACACGACGAACGTGAACAAACCCTCAACCAAATTTTAACCGAGATGGATGGTTTTGAAGCCGGTACCACCGTTATTATCGTAGCGGCCACCAATCGGCCAGATATTCTTGATAAGGCGTTGCTGCGCCCAGGACGGTTTGACCGACAAGTTCACATTGATCTACCTGACATGGCGGCACGAGAAAAAATATTGGCCGTTCACGCCAAGAACAAAACGCTTGATGAAAAAACCAAACTAAAAGAGGTGGCTAGCAAAACCGTTGGCTTTAGTGGAGCCGAACTGGAAAATGTTATGAACGAAGCCGCGATTCGGATGGTCAAAAATCGAAATAAACAAATCACCCAAGAAGATTTACTCCAATCAGTTGAAAAAGTGGCCATGGGGCCAGAACGAAAAAGTCGTAAATTCACGGAAAAAGAACGACGAATGACCGCTTATCACGAAGTGGGTCACGCGATTGCCGGACACTTTTGTAAAGACCACGATCCGGTTCATAAAATTTCAATTGTCTCTCGAGGACGAGCGCTTGGTTTAACTTGGTTTTTACCAAACGAAGATGTTTATAGTAAAACGAAATCTCGTTTAATGGATGAAATGGTAAGTCTGCATGGAGGACGAATTGCCGAAAGATTAGTCTTTGGTGATAACGAACTCACTACCGGCGCTAGTAATGATTTAGAACGCATTTCAAACATCGCTCGCAACATGGTAATGCGCTTTGGTATGGCCAGCGATAAAGTCGGGCCGGTAAACTTTATTTCTAAAGAATATGAAGCCAAACCACATTCCGAAGAAACAGCCAGACTCATTGATGAAGAAGTTCGCGGGCTCATTGATGACGCTGAAGACCGATGTGAAAAAATCTTAAAGGAACACGAAAAACTTCTGGCCACTATTTCAGAAGACTTACTGAAAAAAGAAAACATGACCGGCGAAGAATTTGCGGCTTATTTTCCAGAAGCAAAGAAGTAAATGTTTAATTGGTTTAAAAATTTTATGACAAAAACTCCCTCCGCCCGTGGCAAGATATTTTTCTTTTCTGGGCCGTCTGGGGTCGGTAAAGGCACGCTAATTAATTATTTGAGAGAAACCAAAACTGATTGGATCTTCCCACCAAGCTGCACCACGCGTGCACCTCGCCCAGGCGAAATCGATGGCGAAACTTATTTTTTTATTACAAAAGAAGAGTTTGAAGCCCGTATTAAAAAAGGCGATTTCTTAGAATACGCCCATGTGCATGGTGATACCTATTATGGAACCCTTAAAGCCGAAATTTTAGAACCTATCGCCGAAGGTAAAACCGTAATTCGAGAGTTTGACGTGCAGGGGTTTTCTCAAGCTCGGGAACGTTTAGACCGAAATGATTTTGTATCGATATTTCTTCGCCCAGCTGAAGACCTAGACACTTTAGTGCGCCGTATTAAAGAACGCGCCCCAATTACCGAAGAAGAGTTAGCCAAACGCGTTAACTCGATGGAAAAAGAACTCGAGCTAGCCGATATTTACGACTACCAAATTTTTTCAGAAGACGGAAATTTAGAAAAATTGTTTAACGACGCGGAAGCCATTATTAGACAAGAGCAAAGTGACTAAGGCGTTACACTACGATACTGCACCGCTTCAGCAATATGATGCGATTTAATATAATCACTCGCCTCTAGGTCGGCAATCGTTCGTGCTAGTTTTAGAGTTCGATAATAGGCCCTCCCACTAAGCTGCATTTTTTCAACCACTTGGTTTAAAAGGGTTTGACCCGCTTCGTCTAAAGCGCAGAACTTTTGTACTTGAGCCGAATTCATATCGGCATTACAAATAACGTTTTGCTTTTTAAAGCGATTGAGCTGAAACTTTCGCGCCGCCTGAACCCGAGCTCTCACACGGGCAGAGTTTTCGCTTAAAATTTCCTTCGTTAAGTCAGCCACTTCTACACGCGGCACGTTTAAATGAACATCAATCCGATCTAAAATTGGTCCAGAAATTTTTTGCCGATAACGCTGCACCGCAAATGGAGCACAAGTGCAATCTTTCTTCGTATCTTGATAAAATCCACACGGACACGGATTCATCGCCGCCACCAAACTAAACTGAGCGGGATAAGAGACCGAACCTGCCGCCCGCGAAATTCTAATTTCTCCATCTTCGAGTGGCTGCCGCAGGACTTCTAAAGTTTTAGCTGAAAACTCTGCAAATTCATCTAAAAATAAAACACCTCGGTGGGCGAGTGATATTTCCCCTGGACGCGGCGGATTCCCACCTCCAACAATCGCCACACCAGAAGCGGTATGATGTACGGCCCGAAAGGGTCTTTTTCTCAGTACTGGTTCAGATGGATCGAGAATCCCAGCTATCGAATGAACCTTGGTAATATCCAAGCTTTCATCAAAGGTTAAATCGGGCAAAATCGTGCTATAAGCCCGAGCGAGCATTGTCTTCCCCGAACCAGGTGGCCCATTCATCAGCAAATTATGTCCCCCCGCCGCAGCGATTTCCAAGCCCCGCTTCGCTAAGCTATTTCCTTTTATATACTGAAAATCATAAGGGGGCACGTTTGTCTCAACTGGAGCTAAAAAAGGTTCAAAGTGCTGTTTCTCAATTCCATTTCCCGTACTAAAAAACTCACAAAGTTCTTTTAAATTTTCTACCCCTAGAATGTTTACCCCTTCAATCAAAGCCGCTTCTGCCGAATTCTGTTTCGGTAAAATTATCGTCTTAAAACCCTGCAAGCTAGCGGCATGCACCGAAGGCAAGATGCCAATTACGGGCCGTAAATCCCCGTTAAAACTTAGTTCACCGAGTAATAGAGCTTCTTGATAAATTTTTGGAATCGTAATTTGACGATGCGCTTCTAAAATACCGAGAGCAATCGCTAAATCAAAACGAGCCCCTTGTTTACGCAAATTTGCCGGTGCTAAATTAAGCGCAATTTTACCCCGTGGGAACTCAAACCCCGATTGCTTTAAAGCAGCGCGAACACGCTCGCGTGATTCTTGAATTGACGCATCTCCCAAACCCACAATTGTAAATGAAGGCAGCCCACGGTGAATCACCGTTTCTATATCAACAATGTGCCCCTCCAAACCAATGAGGCTTAAGCTTTTGAGTCGTGAAATCATGACTGAACTTTTAAGTTTTTATCATTTCGAGCAAGACACGTTCTTCAGCTAAACTTCATATTGATTGCAGAGTAAAATAACCCTGACTAATAGGTTGAAAAAAAGCCTTAAATAAGCTATAATACAGGGAAAACAAATCTAAATATGCTTCTTTTTCATTCAGACAACTTACCACATCACGGCTTGGAACGTATCTTTGAACTCGCTAAAGAAGCTGGTTTTGATGGTATGGAAATTGGGATTAACCAAAACGTGGACACCCATAACCCGGAATATTTAAAAATACTTGAAACACGTTTTAATATGCCAATCAAGGCTTTTTCACTAAACGAAAGTAAAGATGAAAGCCTAATTAAAGTTTTCCAAGGGACGGTTCGAGAATTTACTAATTGCACTTTGAACCTGCACACAGCCGGCCCATTTGCTTTTAAATACCAACGCTGGCTCAAAGAAATTGCCCCGAAGCTCGCTAAAAAATATCAACACCGACTTTGTTTTAGAAATTTACCGCATGAATCAATTATGGGCGTGATTCCTAAAAGACGTTCTAACAATTTAGATGCTTTAAAAAACAATGGGTTAGTGTGTTTAGACTTAACGGCTTTGGCCTTAGGCAATAATGATATTATGCAGGCGATTACGATTCTGAAAGGAAGCATGAAACATATTTACCTATCAAATGTATACCGCAGAACGCCATACAGTTTGCCTGATCGAGGGGTATTACCAGTGGAAAGTTTTCTGACTAAATTAGCGAAACTCGGTTACAGCTCTAATTTCACCGTTAAGGTTAGTGGCAGATCACTGCAAGAAGGGAATGAAGCGGTGACGCTGCAAAAAATGCAAGAAACCGTTGAGTTTTACCGCACCTATTTTAACCAAGACGGACTCACAAAAGAGCTTTAAACTTTAACTTTATAAGTCATTAAGTTTTAGTTAGGCTATGGACTGAACCATGAAATTTGTCCTTAACACGAGCTTTGATCCACATTTTTGCGCTTTGTTTGATGAAACCGATCAATTGCTTTTTAGCGAACAATGGATAGTGCCTAAAGAAGATGGAAAACGTATTTGGGATTTTTTACAGCGGCACCTAACACCAGAATCTAACTTCACTTTTATTGGTGGAGTCAGCGGCCCAGGAAGCTTCGCTTCTTTAAGAGCCGGTGGCGCTATTCTCAATAGCCTTTCTTTTAAATATGGAATTCCGATTCATCAAGCTCGGGCCGATAAAGTGATTCAAGATTTTTTGAAAGAGGAAAACAAAGCCGACCAAAAATTTCTACTCAATTCGTTTAGTAAACGTGTTTTTACCATTAAAAACCAAGAACTAAAGGCCACACAGCTTGAGAATTCAGCATTAGACAAAACTTCTCCAGTAATAACTTCATGGCTGCCAGAAATAAAAGCGAGCCAGTTTGAAAATCGCCTAGAGGTAGATCCTTTTGGCCCCGTGCAATCTATTTTAAAAACACTAGCAAACACAACCCCGGAAAAAATATTTGTGCCAGATTATGAATACCCAGCCGTACAAAACTAAGCGTGGCTTAAGAAAAATTTAACCAGCGCTTCAGTATCAGCCCCTTCTGGCGCCTGCGCTAAGACCGCATTAACTGTTCCTTGATCATATCCAAGGCTTTTTAAGGCTTCTACGGCTTCTCGTTGTGAAGAACTAGCAATCGCCGCCCCCGCAGATAAATCTAGTTTTCCTTTTAACTCTAAAATGATTTTTTGCGCCATTTTTTTCCCAATTCCAGGCGTTCTAGTAATGTAATCGACTTCACCAGACTCAACCGCCGCTAACCATTCATTTAGGGGTTGGCTTAAAATTTGGAGGCCCATTTTTGGGCCAACGCCTGAAACCGTAATAATTTTCTCAAAGAAAGTTTGTTCTGTCTGGGTGGCAAATCCATATAAAGTTAATTCTTGTTCGCGAACTATTAAATGCGTAAAAAATTCCAGTTTTTCTCCCAGCTTCGTTTCCGCCAATAAACTTCCAGCCGGAAAAACACTGTAACCCACTCCCGAGGAAGTTAAAACCAGTATTTGTTTGGCATTAACCGCTTTGACGACGCCTTGAATGTATCCAATCATGTGCAGAGGAACTATAAAGTATTTTTTAAAAGCTGTTTATCTTTAATTCAAAAAATCCCCACGAAGGCGGGAGGCCTAGGGGTTTTTAAAAAGTGGAGTTTGAAACAAAGTGTCACGAAAAAATCGCCCAAGCGATTTAAGAGTGAGCGGAGTTTCGAACGACGAGGTGGTGGAGCATATCGGATTCGAACCGATGACCCCTTGCATGCCATGCAAGTGCTCTAGCCAGCTGAGCTAATGCCCCGACCGCCGCCAAGACTACCAAGTTTGGCAGGGTATGCAAGCGATTAAGAATTAAGAGAAACAAAACTCAACGATCGGTAATCTTGTACCCAAAACCCCGCACGGTTTTAATAAGCGCTTTTTGCGAACCAGTATCTACCTTTTGCCTTAACGATCGCATATGAACATTCAATTTATTAGATAAAACTCCGTCTCCACCTTCTCCCCAAGCGGCTTCCATTAAATCTTCAATGGTAACAACTTTATTTTTTTTTCTCAGTAACTCAGAAAGCAGAATAAACTCCTTTTTAGTTAAATTTACCGGCTTTGACTGGCGTCGAACGGTCATATCGGCCATGTTGAGGGTTAGGTTATTACAGAAAAGCAAATTCTTACTGCCACCATCGGCTCGGCGAATTAAACGATTTAAGCGAGCCCCAAGTTCAGGAAGAGAAATATCCTTTACTAAATAATCATCAGCTCCTAAGTTTAAGGCCTTAACTCGGTCTTCAACCGCTCCTTGAGCCGAGATTACTAAAATTGGCAACTGATTACGCAGACACCGAAGTGCCGTAATAACTTCAAAACCACTTTTCTGTGGCAAACGAATATCAAGTAACATCGCATCATATTTATTTTGCTGTGCCATTTCGAAAGCCTGTTGCCCATTTAAAGCTTCATCCACTATAAATTTCAGCCTGGTTAAATAGATTTTTAAAATATCTCGCATCCCGGAATGGTCTTCAGCAATGAGTACACGCATTTCAAATAAGTTAATAGACAAAATTCAGGCTAGTGTATTTTTAATAAAAAAGAAAGAGCTAAAATATAACTTCTTAATAAAAACTTAATAAAGCAAAAATTTATAAGATTTGACAGGTAGGAAAATCATTTGCGGCGCTTAACAAAATATCTATAGTGCGGAGGAATTTAAACTATGGCTATGAACCAATTAATGAACACGCTGCAGCATATTTTTAGAACCAAAACCCTCAGAGATAAAATTATCTTTACCATAGCCATGCTTGTGGTATTCAGAGTTCTAGCCCACATCACCATTCCTGGAGCCGATGTAACGGGTATTAAAAGCTTGATTGACCAACAAGGTGAAAGCGCCCTTGGTGTTTTCTCACTCCTAACGGGTGGAGCCATGGAAAACTTCTCAATTGTGTTAATGGGTTTAACTCCATACATCAATGCCTCAATCATTATGCAATTGCTGGGAGTGATTGTACCTCGACTGGAAAACCTAAAGAAAGAAGGCGAAGCCGGACAACAAAAAATCAACCAATACACTCGTCGATTAGCGGTTCCTCTAGCGTTTGCTCAAAGTTACGGAATGATGGTTTTAATCAACCGATTTTCACCAACTCAAATCGTTGATACAACAGATTTCACCATCATGTTGCCAATGATGCTAACTGTTACGGCTGGTACAATGTTACTGGTTTGGATTGGAGAACTTATTTCAGAAAAAGGAATTGGAAACGGTATTTCACTGCTTATTTTTGCCGGGATTGTATCCGTGGTACCAAATCAAATTGCAGGCGCCTTTCAATCAGCGTCTTTACCAGTCATTTTACTTCTAGCCGCCGCTACAGCAGCCCTTACTATCTTTGTGGTTTATGTGCTTGAAGCCGACCGAAAAGTGCCGGTTGTTTACGCCTCTAAGCAATCGGCCCAACAACAACGCTCGTTCCTGCCACTAAAAATCAATCAAGCCGGAATGATCCCGATTATCTTCGCGATCTCAATTATTTCTTTCCCATCTATCATGGCACAAGTGATTGCGGGGAATCCTCAATTTACGCCTATCACTGATTGGATTGGAGCAAATCTAAACCCAGCCAGCCCAACGCTTGTTTACAACGTCATCTACTTCTTCTTGATTTACGGCTTCACTTTCTTTTACGTTTCAATTGTTTTTGATCCAAAAAAGATGGCTGAAAACATTCAAAAAAGAAGTGGTTTTGTTCCCGGTTACCGACCAGGAACTGAAACAGAAAACCTCCTTGAAGGGATTATGAATCGTCTTTGTTTCTGGGGAGCGCTATTCCTAGCATCTGTAGCCATCTTACCATTGCTTTTCCAACAATTCTTAGGCGGAGGAACTTCTGTAGCCTTGTTTGTATCTGGAGCGGGTATTATCATCGTGGTTTCTGTGGTCCTAGACTTGATTCGACGAATCAATGCTCACCTAGTGATGCACGATTACGATAAATTGTAGATTCTAAAATCTCAGTCATAAAAAAAGCGTCTCATAAATGAGGCGCTTTTTTTTTACGTTAGTGAGTCTTACTGCACCTTAATAGTGCCAGTCGCTTCATCGACATCAATCAAATTATCCCGTCTTAACTCCCCCATTAGCTTGGTAACCGTAACTCGATTAAGGCCCGTTTTATCAGACAGTTTTTGATGAGAAATACGAAATGGAATGTTAAAGATTCGGCCGACTAAACTGTGATTATTTTTGTATTGAAGACTTCTTAGCTCAGCTAGAAGTTGATCTTTAGCAGGACGTGAGAGTTGGGCGATTTTTTCTTCATAATCGTGCGTTCGCTTCGCCATTACCTGCATGAGCTGAAAAATCATCTCTGGATGAGAACGAACTAAATCTAAGAAATCCTGCTTTGGCGTTTTACAAACCGAAACCGTTTTACTGACTCTAGCCGAATGATTCACTGGAATTCCTAAACCAAAATCACCAAACAAGTCACCAGAAAACAAGGTCTCAATAACAACGGTTTTACCGTTCTCTTCTCGGATAAGCTCTACTTCTCCGCCCGTTGTGAGCACATAAACAAAAGGAACTTCTTCACCCGCTTCATAAATAGTGCTGCCCGTTTGAAAGACTTCATCTTTCATCTGTGGAGCCGACTTAAGCCTCTCCATTGGAGAAAGACCCTCAAGTACATTTAAGTTCCGTAAACAAAAAACCGTGTTATCCATCGTTCGTATTTTAGGGTAACTAAAACTTAATTCCTATAAAACAGCGTAACTTGAACAACAGCCTCTACTCATTAAATTTTAAGAGTCGCTCGGCTTCAATTAGCAACTTAAAAGTCTCGGCTTTGGTCAAAGCCTGAAAAGGACGAAAGGTTTTATCCTCATAACCTTTTACAAGGCCTCTAATATAAGCCTCATAACCCCATGGTTGCGTCCAACCAATTAAATCACTGAAAGGCATCACATCGTCAAAATTACCCAGCACATCACGAGTATCGAGACCGTAAGCCTGCATCAGCATTTTTAAACCCTCTATTCGTTTTAATGGATCATCAAGCCGGGCTGTTCCATCACCATAACCTTTAAACAAACCTTGATCGTTAAACCACAGAGCTTCAAGAGCCCCTGTTTGGTCTGCGCTTAAATCACTGAATGTGTTTTCATCGAACTCTGGCAGCGAAGCCTCCGGTGCGTAGTAACTCTGGAGCCACACTAAAAACTGCCCCCGAGTGACTTCCTTAGACCAAGCCGCTGGGTCATAAGTCTCACCGAGAAGGACTCCATCCCAAACCAGTTCTTCCCAATAAGCATTCGCCCAGTGATTTTGATTTATAGGAGCCCAAAGAAGAGTATCAGTTCTTTCAATTTCTGAACGACCGGTCTCAGCGTTTACCGCGGCACAACGCTGAGCCGCACAAAAGCCAACACTAGAACCAAAACTCATCGGCTTTGAGAGCAAACTTGAATACTTCATAAACAAATTCTTATGCGCCGCCGACCAGAGCTTTAAAGTCGGTCTTTCTGGTCGGGCATTAAAGGTTTCCCAATCAAAAGGTCTCCAAGTGTTTTCTACCAAATAAAATGGTTTCGCTTTCCAATATAAGGCGGAAGGATTAATCACGCTCAACTTTTCTAAGCGCAATATTTCATCCCATAATTTATTGGTATCAATAGCCGATAAAATTTCTTCTAGTTCCCTCGGGGCAGCATTTCCATCAAGCTCAAAAACGGTGAGCCCAAATACATGGGAAATTGATAATATAGCTTGAATTTGAAGCTCATTTAAGGGTAACCCTTCATGCTGTCTTAAATAATCCGCCACTTTAAGAGCGGCCCACCAGCGCGGTAAAAAATCAGCGGCATTAGCCTGAGAATCCTCAAGTGGAAGTTGTCCTAGTTCGGCTTGATTGGTTTGACTTAACAAGTTTTTAGGGGCAAACCAATCCCCAAAACGCTGGCCTAGACTTTGGTCTTGCGGCCATTGCTGTCTTAATTTATTCCAAGCTTTCGTGATATTATCCGCTTCTACCAGTTCAAACCCACTATTAAATAACGGCACATATTGACCATTATACCGCTGCCACCAACGGGTTAAATAGCTTGATTCTGACTGCCAGAAATCAATCATAATCGTTCGCCACCCAGCGTTTGCCAATCGGTTTAACATTGGTGAAGCAATATCCGAGAAATCCCCCAGCCAAACGAGTCCGTACCTTTCATCACTGCTGTTAGCCACCAAGTTTAAAGAAGATATAACAGCTTCCCAATTAGTTTTTCCTTGGGCTTCGGCGCCATCAACCAACGCTAAAACGTCTCTTTGAAAGTCTCGACTATTAGTCTGCCATTCATCACTTTGCCACTCGACCTCGTCATCAACTAAAGCTAATTTTAATTGCGTTGTCTCGGGAATTATTTCTAGCAAGGTTTTAAACGCCGCTCTGAGTCTTTCAAAACGCACTCCATAAACCGAACCCGAAGTATCAAGAACAATAACGACCCGGTTGATTTCGTTTTGATTTAAAACTTTAAAATTAGCCTGATAACTTTGATCTAAATATTTATAGCTCAAGTTGGGTTCAGAAGTATCTGACGCAAAAAAACTGAGGTTTTCATACAGCGTCACATTTTGAGTTTGCCATTGCTGAGCCCAAGTTTCAGCCGTTTTTTCTTGTTGCCATGTCCCTTGATTGGCCCACCAAAATTTGGGCGCCCCAGCTCTTACTAAATTTATTTTTAAATTCTGAGTTTCTCGGCCATCAGCCAGCCATACATTTCCGATATAAAAATCTTCAAAAAAAGCTAAAGGCCGCGAGTATTGGTATTTAAAAGTAACCGATTGACTCGGCGCTATTTCTAGATTTTCTACCAGCCACCACATTGAATAATTCGCATCAAGAGCCCCTAACCAACGAGGTGTATTAAAGGTTTTAGCCAAATCAAAAACGACATCTGCCGCCGCTTCTCGTTTAAGGGGTTGAGCCGACTTGCCCTCAGCGTTTAAGTAAAAAGTCGGTATTTCTAATAAGTCAGATGTGGGCAGAACAAAATCAAAAGAAATGGTTTCATTTGTCGGATTTAACAAAGTTTGCGTTACGGTAATATCAGCTTGGTTTTCATAACTTTGTACTAGAACTGTTTGGTTTGTACGAATTAACGCTTCATCAGAAGCCACAAAAGCCCAAGCTGATGCGGGAAAAAAAAACGTTAAACCGAGTACAAATTTCTTCACACTACAATTTTAATGCTTAAAGGCTAAAGAACAAATAAATTATTCAAAGCCAATAACTTAATAAAAGCCTCCACGTTAGGAAGCTTTTAAGAGCGTAGAAATAAAGTTTAATTTATTTAATTTGGATTGTTCTTTTTTTCTCGGAAACAATTCCGCTTTGGTCAGTCATCCGAAGCACCACGTCGTACTCACCCGCTTCACGATAAGTATGTTGCACAGGATCTGGAGCAAATAGTTTTTCTTTACGAGTGTTATCGCCCCAATCCCATTCATACTCAAGAATAATACCTTTTGAAATACTTGGGGTGGCTTGAACGAGCATCGGCGCCGTGCCGCTGGTTGGTACCAGTTTAAAGTCTGCACTAACAATAGGCGCCCGAGCCGACACAATAATTTCATCACTCGCCGTTTGACCTTTAGAAGTCAGAATCGACATCTTAACAATATAGTTCCCAATCTGTTTAAATTCGTATTCAATTTGAGCTCCGTAGTTAATCGGCTCTCTACCTGGAAATTCCCAGATATAATTCACAATTTCACCTTCGTCGGTACTTGAACCTGAACCATCAAATTTAACTTTTAACGGGGCTGGACCCGCAAAAGGTTGAGCCGTTAAATCAGCCGTTACTCCCGCTTTATCAACCTGTACAGGAATCACTGCTCGGCTTTCAACTTGATCTGAATCTAAAATAGTCAGTTGAACTTCATACGTTCCCACTTTTCGAAACACGTGCTTCACCGCTTCACCAAACTCATCCACAATTCCATCGTTGTCAAAATCCCAATTCCATTCAAGGGGTTCTTTAATTCGAGAATTTGAAGCGTCGAAAGTCACTTCAAATGGAACCACGCCTTTCAAAATACTATTAGTCGGCGTTTCTGGAGTCGTTCTTACTTCCACTTTTGCGGTGACGTTATCTTCAAGTACGGTTATCTTTCGTTCCACACGCTGTCTTTCCCCTAAATCGTTTTGCACTGTTAAACTGACGTTATAAGAACCGGGCGTTCTAAAAATACGTTGTAGTTTGCGACCTAAAACTGGTTCATCTTCACCTTCAATAAACCATTCATATTGAGTAATAACGCCTTCTTTTACAAATGACTGTGACGCATCAAATGAAATTTTAAGCGGCGCATACCCCTCTAAAGCATCGGCACTGGTAATGACGGCTTTTAAATCACTCTCAGGCGTTTTAACCGTGATAATTTTTTCAACGACATCGGTATCGTTATTTTGCCCTGTAACTCGCAGTTTCACTTTATATTCACCCACTTTCATAAAAGTTTCGGTAATAATCGGATTTTCTTGTCGAACCTCGAAAGTACCATCACCATCTAAATCCCATTCATACATAATCACTTCTCCATCTGGATCTTTTGATTCCGCTGCATTAAATTCAACTTCTAATGGGAAAGGCCCACTTTCTGGCGCCGCAATAATTTTCGCGTTCACATTTTCATTGGCCACAATTACTTCACGAACCGATTTGAAAGAAACTTCTTGGTTTTCAAGCGTTGAAAAATAAAAGACTTCTGCGGTAACCGGGAAACGCCCATTGTTATCGCCTCGGTCTAAAAACCGGTAGGTAACATTCGGGCCAGAAGCATCATATTTACCATCGCCATCAAAGTCCCAGTTAATTTGTCGAACCACTTGCTGTGGAATTCTTTCAAACATTTTGGTACCGATATCAAATTCAACGGTAACCGGTGAACTTAAACCAATAACGTTTTCTGGATTAGTTGTAATGAGAGAGTTATCTACTGCCGTTTTAGTAGCGCCAGAAACTTGATCGATAAGATAATAAAGGAAAAACCAGCTTCCGATAGAAGCCATAAACAGAGTTAAAAAAACTACAAAACGAGTCAGCAAAGAACCTCTATTACTGTCGGTTGATTTAGAAAGAGACCATCTAAAAATATAAACCAGCGTCGTAATTAAGAACGTTAACGCCAACGCTCCAAAAATAATATTGGTAAGAGTTAACAGTAAGTTCTTTAGACCACTGGCTTCTATACCAAGTGTTTCAAATAAGGGATTAGCGGCGTTTCCAGTCCATAAAGCCCATAATAAAGCCCCGTAAAACGTAAACACCAAAACCCCTCCAGTAATTAAAAAACTATATAAAAACCACTGTGAAGTTCCACCACCACCAGCAGACTCAGTTTGTTCAACCGTTTGAGTTGGTTCGGATAAGGGGCCTAGCACTTGTGGCTCAACATAAGCCGGCGCCAAAGTTGGCGGGGGTGTTGGGACTGGCGGTTCTGTTGGCAAAGGTGCCGGTGTCGGCATCGGGTTAACCTCCGGCGTATTTTCTACCGGCGCAGCCGTCACTTCTGGCATTTCTGGAACACCAGTTTGTGGGGCTGGTGTTTGGCCAGGCACTTGGTTATTTAGATTTTGGTTTTCTTCCGTATTCATTTTGTATTTTTGGTATCTATTTACTCGCTCACTTTAATAGTAAATAAGTCTTGTTGTGAAGTCACGCCATCAAACATAGTCATTACCACTCGGTAAAATCCTGGCTCGTAATATTCATGACTGATGTTTTGACCAAAGCGTTTTTCTCCATCACCTAAGTCCCATTCAAAGAGCAAAGGTTCTGCGTATTGAGTTAATGGCACATCAGCGTAGAGGAATAAATTCGTATCTACTTTGATGCGCATATCAGCTAACATTTCTTCAAACATCTGTGCTTTAGCCAAAGTAATATCGTCGACGAGGTCTTCATAATTTAAAGATTTAATTCGAGACTCGATTGCCGCTTTTTCAACTGGGTCACTAACTTGTGCCGCTTGTTTTTGTAAGTTTAATTTAAAATTCTCAAAATCCGACTCCACTCGAGCCGCAATGGCTAGGTCTAAATTTGCCTTAATCGATTGCATAGCCACTAAGTCATTTACCGCGTTCCCGCCACCACCACTGGTAATTTTAGCTCTTAAATCATTCTCTAACTCGGCAATAGTGGTATCACGCTTATCAGCGTTATAGAATCGATTCAACCATCTCTCACTCACTCTCATATCATTTAAAGTTTGCAAGGCGACAATTCGAGCTGTTTCGGTTTTAGCTTCTAAATAAGCAGCCGAAGCAGATTCAATAGCAACTTCAAGTTTTTGCGTGGCTTTGAAAACCGTATCATTTTTATTGATTTGGTACTGCTCTAAACCATTTATTTGATCCATTGCTTCCGCGATTACCACTAAACGTTCTTTAATTTCTGTCGCTTTAGCACCATCTGATTCTCGGAACAAAGTCAGCAGTTCACCTTCTCTTCTTTCTAAATCAATTAACATGTTTGATAAACGGGTTTGAGGTGTGTAACCAAAACTATTTAAACTCGTTAGAAGTTTTATTTGGCTATCAATTAGCGCTAGCTTTGCTGGTTTTTCATCTTCAACTCCAAGCGATAAAGCATTTGATTCTACAAATCGATAGTGTTTTAAGTATTCAATAGCCTCAATGACTCTCAACGAATCAATCGAAGCTTGTTCGACATTTGTATCTGGAAATTCAGAAAGTAATTTAACGACTTCCGCTTCACGCTGCTCTAAAGATTTAATTTCAATCGCATCGCTAGTTCGAGATTTATTAGCTTTAAGCTCTCTCAATTCTAACTCCAAGGCTTCTTTTTCTGTTTTTAGGAACGCCACCGCTTGACCGTCTGGGTCATTAACTTCAGAGACTTGCAAAGAATTTAATTCGGCTTGAGCGGCACTTAACTTCTCTAAGTTGCCAAGCTTAGTTTCAACTGAATTCAATTGTGTTTGTACCAACAATTCAGCCGTTGTATTCAAATCAGTCGCTAATCTTTCATTTAAAGCTTTTTGACTCGCTTTTAATTGGGCTTCGTAATCGGTCAGAATTCCGGTTTGGTTTAAATTCGCTTCAAGTCTTTTTTTCTGAGCTTCAAGATCCGCTTTCACACGAGGATCAGCCGCTAGATCAATTTCCACTTGAAGTTCAGCTAAACGAGTGGCAATAAACGCCTGTTGTTCTGTAATAACTATGTCATTAGTGGTAGCTGCAGCCGCCGTAAGTTCGGCAACACGCTTCGCAATATCAGCACTGCTTAACACTTCATTTGGATTTTTTATTTGCTCTAATTGGGCAATTTCTTTCTCTAGTACGCCTATTCTTGCACTCAAAACTGTTCGCCGACCTTGATCATTTTCCGCCGCTAATTCAGATTCTAAACGTCGTAATAATTCTATTTGTTGAGCTTGTTTGGCTGCAGCAATTTGAGAAGCCGCGTTTTGCCTTTGAGCGGCTTCAATTGAAGCTCGTTCTGCTTGGTTTTCAATTCGATCTAAACGTTGTTCTAACGTTTCATTGCTTTGTCTATCAACCCCTAAAGGCGGTAGTTCGGTTGGATTTTTAGCTAATGCTTCAAGGCTATCAATTTGTTCTCCAAGAAATTCCGCTCGGTTGATTAAAGCTTGTTGCTCTAAAGCCCCTGCAGCCGATTTAAATTCATCTGAATTAGGATTCGCGGTATCTGCCTGGGTTTGTAATGCTGCCGTAAATTGATCTACCGTTTTACCAGATTTTTCCGCTTTTTCTAGTTCTGAAATGACTAATTCAACACTGGTTTTACGAGCTTCGTATTTAGCTCTTTGTTCAGCGTAATATTCTTCTGAAGATTTTGAGCTCAATGAAGCCAGCATTTCTTCTGTTTCAATGATTTGAGCTTTAACTCGTGCTACATTTGCTTCATTTCCAGCTGCTTTAGCTTCCGCGTATTCTTTATATAAATCTTCTTTACTTTGTTCTAAAGCTGTTCTTTGTGCGTCAATACTCGTTTGAGTTTCGGCTTGCGCGGCTTTTGCAGCGGCTAATTGAGCATTCACTTCTGTCAAACGAGCTTGAGCTCGAGCCGTGTTTTCTGAACTTCCAGCCGCTTTGGCATCCGCCAGAACTTTTAATTGATCAGCTTGTTCGGCTTCAAGATCTAAACGCATTTGTTCAATCTCAGATAATAACGCTACCGTCGCTTCGTTTGCCTGAACAATTGAATCATTAACTTCAATGGCTCGTGCTTCAAGTCGAGCCTGATTGGCTTGATCACCAGTTGATCTAGCCAATTCTAAGTCGGCTTTCAAATTAATTTTTTCTTGTGCTAGAGATTCTCTAGATAAATCAAGGCTCTCTTTAATTTGGAGCGTAGATTCTTGCGCCGCTTCAATTTGCGAATTTACCGCTTCTAATCGATCTTGTGCTCGTTTGGCATTTGCCGTGTTACCTGCAGATTTTAAAGTTTCAATTTCTGCCCTAAGGTCAGTTTTTTCTGTTTCCAGTAATTCTCTGGAAGCTGCCACTGATTCTAATATTAATCCAGTATCTAAAACCGCTTGATCAATTCGAGCATTTACCAAGTCTAATTGTTCTTGGGCTCGATTAGCATTGGCGGTGTCACCTGATGCGCGTAAGGCTTCTACCTCGGCTTCAAGATCTGTTTTTTGTGTTTCAATTAACTGTCGTGAAGTCGTCACTGAATCTAATACCAAATCCGTATCAATGATTGCTTGTTCAATTTGCCCATTTACAACATCCAAACGTTCTTGCGCTCTGGTAGCATTAGCGGTATTGCCCGCCGCTCTTAAAGCGGTTAAATCGGCTTCAAGTTGTGTTTTTTCGGTTTCTAGCGCCGTTCGCGAAGCCGTCACAGCATCTAATACTACGCCCGTATCAATAATCGCTTGATCAATTCGTGCATTAACTAAGTCTAATTGTTCTTGAGCTCGGGTAGCGTTAGCTGTATCACCCGCCGCTCGAAAACCTCTTAAATCTGCTTCTAAATTTGTTTTATCAGTTTCTAGCTCCGTTCGCGAAGCCGTCACTAAACCCAATACTAATCCAGTGTCGATAATCGCTTGGTCGATTTGCCTATTCACAACATCCAAACGTTCTTGCACTCGAGTTGCATTGGCCGTATCACCTGCCGCTCGTAAAGTATCTAGCTCTGCTTCCAGATCAAATTTTTCAGTTTCGAGCATTTCTCTTGAGGCCTTTACAGCATCAAGCACCACGCCCGTATCAATGATTGCCTGATTAATTTGTCCATTTACAACGTCCAATCGGTCTTGGGCTCGAGTTGCATTGGCCGTATCTCCAGCGTCTTTTAATCGTTTTAACTCCATTTCCAAGTCCGCTTTTTCTGTTTCTAAAGCCGTGCGTGAATTCGTTACTGACTCTAGTACTAAGCCTGTATCAATAATCGCTTGGTCTATTTGCCCATTTACAATGTCCAATCGGTCTTGGGCTCGAGTTGCATTGGCCAAATCTCCAGCGTCTTTTAAACGTTCTAACTCCACTTCCAAGTCCGTTTTTTCTGTTTCTAAAGCCGTGCGTGAATTCGTTACAGACTCTAGCACTAAGCCTGTATCTATAATCGCTTGGTCTATTTGCCCATTTACAACATCCAATCGGCCTTGGGCTCGAGTGGCATTGGCCACATCTCCAGCGTCTCGATATCCCTCTAGCTCTGTTTCCAATCTTGCTTTTTCGGTTTCCAAAGCCGTGCGTGAATTCGTTACAGACTCTAGCACTAAGCCTGTATCAATAATCGCTTGGTCTATTTGTCCATTGACGACTGCCAGTCGATCAGCCGCTCTCGTGGCGTTTAGCGTATCTCCAGCCGCTCGATATCCCTCTAGCTCAATTATTAAATCTGCTTTTTGCTTTCTTAGACCATCATTTAGTTCTGCAATATTTGTTTTTAAGAAGTCATTTTCGACCACCGCATTATCAATTACGGTCTTCACTCTTTCGGCTTCAACTCTTTTAATTTCCGCATCAATTTCCGCTAAGATATCAGCTTCATCTTCAATCGCTTTAATCTCTTCACTTTGTTCTTCTTTTAATTTTTCACCCAGTTCAGTCAAAGTCATACCGTCTACCACTTCCGCCTCAATGGAAAGCAAAGCCAAATCTAAAGATCGGCTAATTTCTTCAAGTTTTTTAATGGCCGTAAAATCTCCGGCCGTTCTAGCTTGACCGACTAAGTCCGCAATATCATTATTCAAAGCTTGTAATTGCGCTTGTTGGGCAGGAGTTATTTCTCCACCATTTGCAGCAATAGCGTCTAAAATTCTTTGGCGTTCAGATTGCAAATCAACCAAACGATCCTCAACTGATTCGTAATAAATTTCGTTTGGACCTAATTCAACCGTTAATCTAACTTCATCAGTAACGGTTTCAATACCATCAGAAACTTTGACCGTAACCGTATAATCACCCGGTAAGTTGTATAAAATAGCGGCGTTTTGCGTAAACGATTTAGCGCCATTTCCAAAATCCCATTCATAAGTTAATCGGTCTTCATCGGCATCATTAGCTTTAAGATAAAAACGAAACATCGAATTCATAGGCGCCGTATCAGCCGGCAACACTCCGTAAATTTCTACTTCAGGTGCTGTATTCTGCAGTTCAATTACTTCTGGTTCTAACACAATTAAGTCTAGTTTTTCCGTAGTGGTCGCTAGACCATCTGAAACATTTAGAGTGATTGAATATTTACCCGCTTTGCTAAATACTAATTGAAAGGCTGAGCTTGATGATCGACGACCGTCTGAAGAAATCCATTCATATTTTAGTGAATCATTGTCAGCGTCTGTGGCAGAAGCTTTAAGGTCAAAGGCCTCCCCAGTATAGGCTTGATTACCCGGCAACACTTGCAACGTCACTTCTGGTGGAGTATTTGTATTTAAAGGATCTACCGTAATAGTCTTGCTATCAGTAAAAGTCGTACTTAAAAAACGATCATCTGACACCGTTACCCTAAAATTATAGGTATGAGCGCCTGGAAAACGACTTAAATCAAATACCGTTATATTTGATTCTACTACTTGTGTCATCATCGTTTTACCGGCTTCTAACGCTTCAAATTTATAAGTGCTTAAAGTTCCGTCTGGATCTTCGGCTTCAACCCCAACTTGAAATTGTTCTTGGCTATTTCCGAGGGGTTGAAATTGCACGCTTTTAATAACTGGTGGCATGTTATTGATTTTAACCTGCACACTGGCTTGGTCTTGCTGATTTGAATTTAAAGGATCTTGAACGGCTAGTTTAACCGAATAAGTTCCAATTTTATCAAACACTGATGGCAAAGAATCAACCGAATAATTTCGGCCATTGACGGACCAAATTTCAGTAAAATCTTTAGCCGTTTTTTCAACGGCAAATGAGTTTGATTTCAACGCAATTGAATCTTCAAGAGTGGCTTCAATTACGTTCCCCGTAACCACCTTTCCATTAACCGTAGTTTCAATAATCGCTGTTGGGCGTCCATTATTGGCCACTAAAATTCTTTTAATAATTTCATTTGTATTCCCCTCTTGGTCCGTCACTTTTAATTTAACTTCCTGAACACCGGGTTCTGTAAAAGTATATTGAACCACTTCGCCGTTAATAACCACGCCTCCAGGGAAAGTCCATTCATAACTTTGAGCCGAACTACTTTGCGCTCGCAGAGTAGTTGGTTTTCCTAAAGTGACTGTTTGAGCGTACGAAACGGTCTGCCAAAGCAGACCGAAAGCCAAAGCCAAACCGAGTGTAATTTTTTTCATATTTTTCTAGTTTTTTATTCAACCGTAAAGTCGACCGGAATAACCGTTTCAACCTCAACTGTTTGAGACATAACGGCAGATCGAACCGGGTTTCCTTGAATTCTTTCAACGACAACGAGTTCTACCGTTTTACCGCCTACGGTGTTAAATTCGTAATTTAGGTTTGGAGTACGACTCTCCACAAATTCTCCGTCAAAATTCCAGAAATAAGTCAGACCGTTGTTATCGCCAGTTCGGTTAACACTGCTACCAGCATTGAATGAAAATTCGGCTGGTTTTTGTGAGTTACCGGCAGATTGAACACTAAAGTTCGCAACTGGTTCACCCCCAATAACTCGAATATTTTTTGAATAACTATCCTCTAGTCCTAATACGTTTCCAACGGTTAAAATCACCGTGTATTCCCCTGGAGCGGTAAATTCAACGGACGCTTGTCGTCCAAATGTTTCACCGAAACAGCCAGCACCGCCTTCACAGGTCCAGTTGTATCCACTAATTGAACCAACGGTTACTTGAGTCGTGCTCGCATCTAAGTTTAACGATTCACCCACGGTAATTTCGGCTCGATCCATATTAAATTTAGCTTCAAGTCCGCCCACTACAATTTCTTTGCGAACCGGTAATGTACCTTGAGCATTTTCAATAATCACTCGAACTGGGTACGAACGAGTTTCACCAAAAGGATGAACAATTGTCGCTCCAGGATTATCAACTGTATTTAAAATCGCTTGTGTTCCATCACCAAAATCAAATAGTGCTTGCGCTTGAGTAGCAAGGCCAAAAGTAATTCCGTTTAAGGCTCCATCAGGAGTTGCCACCGCAGTACCCCCAAAATCTTGTACGCCATTACCACTAACGGTAATTAAGTTCGCCAAGTTATTTGTAATATTATTTCCATTTCCGTTTAAAGTGCCATTTCCCGAAGTTGGTGAAGTTAGAACCGTGCCATTTGGCAGAGTAATAGTTCCATTAGAATTCGTCACCGCTCCAGCTGGCAGCGCTCCATCCGGGATTTCGCCTCGATCACCGGTCCCGCGCCCGGCGTTTTGAATTACAGTGTTTACTAAAGCAAAGGCTGCTAAAATCACCAAAATACCAATCACGGCATAAAGAATAATTTTTTTAGCTTTTTCCATGTTGCCATCGTCTCCGCCTGAAGTGACGTATAAGTAACCAGCGTAGACAATAAAGGCCACCGCAATAAGCCCCAAGAAAGTTAAGGCAAAATTTAGAACATTAAGAATATATTGTCTTAAAGATGTATTTTCTCCAATCTGATTAAATTTTTCAGGATCAGGAAGAACAAATTGCCCCGTTGGAGTAACTCCAACTCGACCTTCAATAGACTGAAAAATAGCGTCAAAGTCTTGTACTATCACCACTCCACTTGAAACAATATTATCAACACCAACATTCAAACCACCTTGGGCGCCACCCGAAAAAATTCGAGCTGCGTCACCGTCAAATAAACCAGTGGCTGGAGTACCAGCGCTGCCTCCGCCGCCTCCGCCTCCAAACAAACCACGTACACTATTAACAATACCGCTGATACCACCAACGATACCACCCACTTGATTGACAACCCCCGTTACAGAACCAAGTCCGCTAGTGATACTTCCTAAGAAAGCATGAGAAGGGGTCACAAAGACCAAGTTTAGACTCAAGATAAGACCGATAATAATTTTTTTCATAAGATACGTTTTAAAAGGCCGCTAGCATTACGGTGTTAACAATTGCGTAAGCCCCAAGGATTAAGATAATTCCAATAAAGACCCAAATAATAATTTTCTTGGCGGTTTCCATTCGGCCGTCGTCGCCGGCAGCGGTAACATAAAGGAATCCAGCCCAAACAATGGCAATAACCGCTAGTAAAGCAGCTACCGAAAGTAAAAAGTTCGTCCATCCAATAACGAGTTCTTTTAAGTCTCGTTCTTTAGATACATTGTCATCAAGCAAGTTTTCGGCCAGCAAAGCCCCGCCTTCTAAACCAGGTCCAGTAAATACTGGTCCGTCATAAGGCACATAAATACTTCCTCCAACATTACCTTGGGCAGAAGTGTAAGTCGTACTAATACCCGTGTTTGGAGTACTTACCCCTGATACTGCTGGCGGAATCGTTGTTGTAGAAATAAAAGATTCAAAATCACTGCCACCACCACTTGTAGTTCCTCCAGTTGGCTGACTTCGTTGTACACTCGATGAAACAAAAGAATCAAATCCGCTTGATTTAAAAGTTGCTTCTTGAAAATTTACCGGCCCACTTGGCTGGCTTACCGATCCATTTATTACGGATGAACCAGACACAGTTGGACTCACGGGCATCACCGCGGCACCACTAATACCTCCGCTACTGGGCGCACCAGCACTACTCACTCCTTGAGCTTGTACCAACCCTGCAAAGCTAAAAATCAATAAACTCCACACTAATGCGCCTAATTTAATTTTTGTTTTCATAGAACCTGAAAAGGTGAATAATTCCAAGTATTATATCACAGTCTAAACCTAGACTCAAGCGCAAAAACTTCCTCAACCGTTAGGAAATAATTTAGAAGACACTTCTTAGCTGATGATTCCAATCTGATTTAATACTTTCTAAATCAAAATCGTGTTTTTTAGACCCAACTTCAATTTGAGCCAGAAAGTCAGATTTAGTTTTTCCAATTAAAGTTAAACCCTCGATTTCTTCTGTACTAATGACTAACGCCCCAAGAGTTTCAGCCAGTAAATCACTGATAACAGAGCTTTCATTGAAGCTCAAATCAAACCCAGCTTCAGAATTTAGGGCAACTCCAATTAAAGTTCCCCAAACACCGCCAGCAGTGAGAGGAATAACCGCTTCGACTGAATCTTGAGTGATGAGATTTTTTAATGTTTCACTATCCGCCAAAACTTGCTCGTAACTTAATTCGGGTAATTGAGTTGATTGCAGTTCAAACAGGCGATCAAATTCAGATCCTCCTAAAGCTGAACTGCTCGGGCCAACTTTATAAATGTAAGCTTCGGCCGACTTCCAAGTAATCGGCTTTACGTGCTCAATTTTGTCGACTCGAGCAAAAACACTAACTAAAGCACTTGGTGGAACCGCTTTGCCATTATTTTCGTTATAAAGCGAAACATTCCCTGAAACAATTGGAATTTCGAGTCTCTGGCAAGCCACTTTTACGCCTTCGACACCAGCCACAAATTCTCCCATTTGTGCTTCTTTTTCTGGATTCCCAAAATTTAGACAATCTGTTGCCCCCAGCCACGTTCCGCCTACACAGCTCGTTTGTAAAGCGGCTTCGCAAATCGCCATTTCAGCGGTTAATTGGGCATCAATCTTAGCCCGATTTGGATTCCCTCCCGTACCAACCGTTACCCCAATCGCCTTTTTAGCTTGGGGTAATTCAGGAAAGTCATTAAACGGCAAAATTACAGCACTAGCCGCTTGGCCGCGCTCTTTGTAACTATTGCCTTGAACGTTTTTATCATATTTTTCAAAAATGGGTCGTCTCGAAACTACATTTGGTGAAAGTGCCACCGCCGTCAAAATCTCTTCAAGTGCAATATTTTTCATCACCGCCATATTGGTGATTTTTCTTCTGAAATCAATAGGCTTCAGCTTGATGCGAGTCGATAAATGGATTTGGGCTGTCAGAATGGTAAAAAGCCGCACTTTAGCGAGTACGATGTGTAAAGCTGGAAAAGTTTTAATTAATAGCGAAAAAACCAAACCCAGTAAAGAAATTAAAGAAGGTGACCGCGTTGAAGTACAACATAAAAACGTGACCAAAGTTTACGAAGTAACCGGGTTTATTGAAAAAAGAACCAGTGCGGATTTAGCAGCCCAAAACTACATTGATCATTCACCTGAACCTGATCGGTTTGTGAATCCGGCAGATAATAATTTCGAACTGCCTCAAGCGGTTAGAACTAAAGGGGAAGGCCGTCCAACTAAGAAAGATCGTCGTGCCATTGACGAATATAAGAAATATTACTAAAAAGACATCGTGAGTTTAAAAGAAGAAACGGTTTTTAGATGTCCCAGATTACCCGATTTAGATTCAGTAAACGACGCGCTCCAAGACCTGGCCGAAAGTGAACGTATCACTCAAGCCCAAAAAACAATCAACCAACTGATCAAAAAGATTAGTGAAACGGTTATAAAACGCCTTATTTACGACGAAGCTAAGTTTATTAGTTTTATTGAGTTTTGCCGAACCCAAGGTTGGATTACCGAAGAAGAAGCGAATATTTGTATAGAAGACTTAAAAAAAGAGTCTCCCCAAGAGTTCCTCACTTTATTTACAAAAACCGAAGCTGTCGCCGCTCCTGGCTGGATGCTGCCAGCAATTTATGAATTTCTTATTAGCGGAGATAATAATACCGCGCTTGTTTACGCTCTTGGATCTATCACTCGAGCGAGCGGAAGTTACTATTTAAGCGAAGGCGTCGTAGAACATCGAAAATGGCTTGCTGCTGGAGAAGCCGTGCCTCATTTTGGGAGAGCCAGTCTTTTTATTTTGCTCGCTGAAGAACACCCAGAATTAGCCCGTATGCTTTGGGCCTACAGATCTTGCAGAAAACTGCCTCAAAAAGCTGAGAAAGAAAAATTTTCACCAGAAAAAGCCCAAAAAAAATTTGAGCGCAAACATCAATCTCCGGTTATAAATTTTTTGATTGATCCAAAAGAAAAAGCGAATGAATGGCTCACCAAAAATGCTGTACTAGATTATAGTTTCAGAACCGCCCAAGTGCTTGGATTAAGATAAAAAAAGCCACCCGATAAAGGGCGGCTTTTTAGTTTTGTTTTGAAATTCAGACTCTATTTAACGTTTCTCGCAACGACTGAATTCTTGTTGATCTTCACAAATTTTAGAAAAGTCATCTTCGTCAGTGTAACACTCATTCCATTCACGCCAGATAGTTTTACACTGGGTGTTTTGCGTACAAGAGTATTCATCGTAAATTTCGGTACAGGCTTTTTGATCTAGTTCAATTTGTTTCACTTTTTCAACGTCATCCCAAGTATGAGCCGCAATCACGTTCTGAGCGACCGTGAACCAGTAATCTCCAATGTATAAAATTCGTTGAACATTGTATTCATAGTTCCCCCAACGACGTTGTTTATTTTTCGTCGTAAAATACTCGTCATCGTAGTGAGAAGCTTTGCCGCGTAATTTGAAACCTTCAATTAAGTCTACGTCGTAGATAAAAGCCCCTTGAAACACCATGTCTTGATCATACGCATTTCCCCCTTCACGTTTTTGCATTACCGTAATAGGTAAAGCCATAATATTTTCTTCGGCATCCCATAAGAAAGCTTTGTGGTTGTAAGTGGCCTCAGAATTGGTGCCGTTATCGCCGACCACTTTTTTAAAGATTTCTTTTGGATTTTCTAAATCAGAAACATCAAACATCGCAATTTTAAGTCCAAGCAATTCATCAGAAGTAAGACGACCATCTTCTTCAGCGCCCAGTTTTACTTCGCGACCAATTCCGATTAAATGCTTGTCATCATAAGGGTGCAGGTAATCTGACCAACCTGGGATTTTTAATTCTCCCAGCACTTTTGGATTCGTTGGCGCCAAATCAATTACAAACAATGGATCTACATTTTCAAAAGTAATCATGTAAGCTTTGTCGCCCATAAATCGAACCGATTTAATATTTTCACCAGGAGCGATCCCCATGACTTGACCGGTTTGAACTAATTCATCATTTAAAATAGTCATCATAGAACCGTCTTTTCCATCTGTTTGAGTCGCAATTCGGAAATATTGCCCCGCTTCACTCATAGAAAATTGATTTAATACTCGCCCTCTAACCCTTCCTTTAGCGGTAAATTCAATATCATTTCCGTCTAAAGCAAATTTATAAATATGAGTGGTCGGTTCACTTCTCCAGCCATCAAAATCTTGAGTCGTAATAAATCTATCTTGGTATCGAGTTCGAGTTACGTATAAATTTTCAGCTGAGCTATACACGTTATCACCACTTCCAAGCATCATAATTCGCCCTACCTTTTTTTTGGTATTCTCCGTATCAATCGCCGCTACGGTTAAATAGTTAGCCGTTTCAAAATTTGGGTAGTAATAAATATCTTGGCACGGAGCAATAAGTTTTGCTGAACTATCTGCCGAATCACTCATAGTTGGCAAATCAGTATCTCGTAACATTGGCACCGGTCGTCCCCAATACCAATCATTGTATTTATTTGAAACTAAATAAACGGTTTCATCTACTTTACGAGAGCTTTGGTAACTGCCTTCTAGGCTCACCGTTCGTTTAACTTTTGGTGCACTTCTATCGGTAATATCATAGGCCACTAAAGTCGTCATTTGTTTGTTATTTCCTGGGAAATAAGGGCGTCCTGGCATAATCATCAAAGCCACTTTTGCACTTCCATTGATCAAACGACCTTGTTCAATACGGTCTTCAATTTCAACTTCGTCTCCTTCCATAAAGTCGGGTAGCGGTTCAACACCGCTTCCGTTGCCACCATCGACTTCAGCGGGGATAGGTCCTTCAGTTTCAAAAGAATAATATTGGTTTGATTGCCCAATAACCGTCAAAGTGTTTCCATCCACGTACATCTCTGAAGGATAAAAACCTTTTTCTTCGACGGTAATTGAAGCCACTTGTTTCATTTCACTTGGCGGAAAAGCTTCAACAATTCGAATCGTTGCCCCTTTGATCATATAAATGTATTGGCCATCATTTTTAATAATGTCGGCCTCATCTACACCGAATTCTTGGACGTTTGTTTCAGAATAACGTTCAGCTCCTTCAGTCTTGTTCAGGTTGCTAGCGCCGCTCGCTTCGGCTCTTACCATGGCTTGAGGAGCCCCTGCTTCTTGAGAAGATACAGCGTCCATCTCCATTTCCATCATGGGCATATCTACGAAATCCATCATAACATTACGACCTGAACCCTGTCTTTTTTGAAATCTTTCGATTTCAGTGCCTAAAGCCGAACAAGAAGCAATCTGAGGTAAAGTTTCTGCAACTTTATCTTCATTAACTTCATTCCCGGTTGTAAGTCCCCAAACCATCTGAGCCATTTCTCCTCGACTAACTCTTTGAGTCACTTCCTGCAAAGTGTTAGCCACTACTTTATTTTCTTGTAAGGCTCTAATAAATTGTTGGTACCAAGCCTCAGTCGAGTCTGTAACTTCTGTGTCGAGCTCATTTACTTTCGCCACAATTTTACTGGCTTCAGCTAGATTAATATTTTCGGCCGGACGAAAAGTTCCATCAGGATAACCTTCTACAATATTTTCGGCAGTAGCATCACAAACTATGTCATAGTACCAAGCGCTTGGGTCAACGTCGCTGTAAGATAGTTCTTCACATTCGTTGCCGCTAATGTCGGCTGATTCTAAAACTATCTTCAAAAACTCAGCGCGATTAATTTCTTGATCAGGCTTGAACGTACCGTCGCTATAACCTTCAATAATACCTTGTTCAGCTAAAAACTGAACGGCAGTTGAAGCCGTGGTTCCGCGCGCATCATTTAACTGGGCCAAAACAGGCACACTTAAAAAGCAAAGCCCCATAAAGAGTGAGAGCCAATAAAATTGAAATCGTTTTTTCATGTTACAAAAAGGGTAAATGTATTTGTATTTACGCTTATGCTAACATTTTTGTGACTCACAACTCAAATTTAACCCGCCACCCGGTAAACCTCGTCTAAAGTTGTTTCCCCTAAAATTACCTTTTTTAAACCATCGCCAAAAAGAGAGGTTGAATCATTTTGTACCGTCGCCAAATTTTTAAGACCTTCCTCTCCCATTTCTTTTGCAATCGCGTCTCGAAGTTCATCAGTGAACCATAAAGCCTCGCATATTGCTGTCTGACCAGAGAATCCCGTATGAGAACATTTTTCACATCCTTTTGGAGCCGGAACTTCTAAAAAAATTCCAGTCTTCCCTTCGTGCTGACCTTTTGTTTTACCACTAGTTTTTAAATGCGGATATTTAACTTCTAAGCTTTTTAAAAGCTCTTTGGCTCTTTTATGATCTTCTAAATTAATCCAATTTTTTTCGGTGCAGCTTGTGCAAACCTTCCGTACCAATCGTTGAGCAAAAACCGCATTGATAGCCGAAGCTATATTAAAGCTTTCTAAACCTAAATTTCTTAAACGACTAATAGCCCCAAGGGCAGAATTGGTATGCAAAGAACTCAGCACCACGTGACCCGTTAATGCGGCTTCACTGGCCAACTTTGCCGTGGTTGCCTCTCGAATCTCTCCAATCAAAATTACATCTGGGTCATGCCGCAACAAAGCCTTTAAGCCATTGGCAAATGTATAGTCAGAATTCTCATCAACGGGAGATTGAGTTACGCCTTCAAGATGATATTCCACTGGGTCTTCTAAACTGACTAACTTTTTTTCTGAGCTATTAAGCTCTTTAAGCATGGCATAAAGCGTGGTCGTTTTACCACTCCCCGTTGGGCCCGTAACCAGCAACATACCACTTTTACGACGCAAAGCTCGGCTAATTAGTTCAACCGTAAATTCATCAAACCCGAGTTCTGTAAAATTTTTAAGACCCTTTCGACTATCAAGAATCCGCATGACCACTGATTCAACACTTTCGGTTGGCAGTGTCGAAACCCGTAAATCAATGTTTCTCTGGTTTGCAGTAAACCGCAGACTTCCATCTTGAGGAATATGCGAAATATTGGAACGCATACCCGCCTCGTACTTAATATAGTTCACCAGTTTTTTAGCTCGATTCAGATCAAGCTGAGCAATATCATGCAAAATTCCATCAATTCTAAAACGCAGAACGGCTTGATTTTCATAGGGCTGAATATGAATATCTGACGCCCGAACCTTAATGGCCGAAATCTCAATTTCATTCAAAGACTCCGCTGCTGGCAAATTTTTTAAATGAGCCTCTAAATCTCCAAAGCTTAAAAACTGTGACTCGAAGTTTTCTTCAGCATTTTCATTGAAATCATGTACTAGTTCGACCGTTCTTTTCGTTAATAACTCCGAGTGATAAAGCGATAAAATGTGATCTAAACCACGCTGAGAACAAATATAAACTGAAACATTAAATCGTTGTGATTCAAATTCATCTTTTAAAAGTGCTATACCTTTTGCTTCAGGATCAGGGGCTGCCAATTTAAGAGTATAACCGTTTTTATAAAAAGGAACTAACTGTAAAGCCTCGGCCTTATCAAAATCAATCGTACTTAAAATGTCGGGATTAATCGGGAATTTTGCCAAATCAATGTATTCATAACCGAGGCTAAGGGCTTTTTCTTGAGCCGCTTTTTCCTCAAAGTTCTGATTTATAGCATCAACGGCTATCGATTCTTCGTTTTTTATAGGCAAACTCATCAAAACATTATAACAGATTTTAAGCACATATTCAATCCGGCTTACACACCTTTAAAAGTGACAAACTCTTAAAAAAATTGTCTGTATTACTTTTTTGATCAAAAAATTTGCTTCAATGCCTTTAAGCCCTGTATAATGGTAAAAAACAAGGAGCACCATGAATCATACAAAAAACTCAGACGAAGGTCTAAAACGAAACTGGCCCAACTTCATTGTGGGGGCTTTTGTTATTGCCTCTATTGGAGTCGCCGGCTTTATTGGTTGGCAAGGCTACCAATTAGCTCAGAAAGAACAGCAGTTGCTAGTAGCGATTGAGACTCAAAAGCAAAATTTAGCTGATTTAAAAGAAAAAGAAAAAATTGGCGAAAAAATGAAAGCGGCTGAAATTCTAAATAAAGCGAAGAAATACCGTAAAAATTGGTCTCAGGTATTAAAAGACTTAAATGAAACCTTTACAGACCGTGGAGCAATCACATTTAATAATGTAGCCGTCGATGCCGCAAACATGGTGAGTGTTCAAGCTCAGGCAAAAGATATTTTAACGGCTGCCAGCTTTTTAGTTTTAGTGAAACGAAGTGATAAATTTGAAAACGGATTTATTAGTTCTATTTCTCCAAGCGGAACCGGAATTTCTGGTGCGACACAATATCAATTTAATGCCACTTTTGATTACTTAATGAGTCAAGAGTCTAACACAGAAATCAACACTCCTTCATCAGACCAATAATGAAAAAAATCTGGCTTTACTCGCTTTTATTAATGATTCCTTTGTATGGTTTTTGGATCGTACCACAAAACAAAGCTGTTAAGGCACAACAGGAAGATGTGGCAGTTCTGCAAGCAGAAACCGAAGATTACCAACGAAAAATCAAGCAGCTTAAAGATCTAGACGCCCTGCTTCAAAATCCTATTTATGATGGAGTTTTAGAGCGAGTTCCAACGACTCTTGAACAAGAAAAACTGATTCTAATTTTACAAAAAATCTCCGAAAGCACTGGATTTATTTTTGAAAGTATCAGCTTTAGTAGAGGTGAGAATGCGGCACTTGAAACCAGCACCCTAAATGCAAACTTCACTATTACCGGCCGAGCGGACAAATTCCCTGATTTCCTTGAGGCCATCGAAAAAAGTCCTCGATTTATGGGGCTCGAAACTTTCAGCTATAGCATTGCTAATATCAACGGAATTGATGTTATAGACATGTCGGTACCGCTCTACACATTTGCTCAATCTAATGCGAACTAATGGCAACGGCAATAAAAAAAAGTACCGAGACTAAATATAACACTCTAGATTTATTAAAAAATCCAAAGCAAAGAGAGGTTATATATGGTCTAACCGATAGACGAAAAGATCATTGGTTAATACAAACCAATGACTATCTTCTAGATCACCAGCCCTTTAATCTAAAAGATAAAGCACGCTTTTTTCATTCTTTGAAGTTGCTCGTAAATTCAGGAGTCCAGTTTACAAGAGCTCTTGAAATGCTGGCGGCCAGAACGCAACATGTTCGCTTTTCCCGCGTGCTTAAAACGGTTGCCTACGATATGCAACAAAATGGTTTGTCCTTCTCTGGAGCGATTCAAAAACATCCCGCTATTTTTTCTGAGTCTGAAGTTAAAATGGTTTATTCTGGGGAACTAACCGGGAAAATCAACGCAACTCTTGAAGCCATTGCCACCCAATTGCAAAAAAATATTGAATTGGAAATGCGCGTTAAGTCAGCGCTAATGTACCCGGCTACGGTCGTAGCAGCGATAATTCTAGCAGGTGCAGCGGTAATGTTTTTTATTGTTCCGAAGCTAACATCACTTTTTGCTGAACTTGGGGGCGAACTGCCACTTAGTACTAGAATTCTAATGGGCGCTTCTGATTTCTTAGTAAACTTTTGGTGGCTGCTTCTTTTTGTTATTGCCGGAGTCATTAGTTGGTTTATTCAATGGAAAAACTCTGAAGAAGGTAAAAGATCGTGGCATCGATTTATTTTAGATTTTCCACCAACAAAAGAACTGGTAAGCAACATTCAGGTGACCAAAATTAGTCAAAATTTTGCGACCCTTATGGCGGCAGGAATACCATTAAGTAAGGCCTTAAGAGTAATGGGAGAAATTATTCCAAACAAAATTATTGGCGATGATATTTTTGATATCGAGATGAAAGTTCGAAACGGAGCTTCTTTGCACCAATCTTTTTTAGAATCAAACAACATTGATTCGGTGGTGGGTGAAATTTTAGAAGTAGGAGAAAAAACAGGACATATGGCGGAAGTACTGCAGAAACTAGGAGATCAATATGATCTAGAAGTTGAAGCTCAGCTTAAAAATCTATCGACGGTTATTGAACCGATCATTATTCTTTTTGTTGGAGTCGCGGTAGCCTTCCTGATTTTCGCTGTATTAATGCCTATCTTTGGCCTCCAAGACTTATTTGCTTCTACCGCTTAAATAAATGATGAAAGCTCGCGCGGCCGCTTTCACGTTAATCGAGCTCCTGGTAGTAATTGTTCTAATAGGAATTCTAGCCGTTATAGCTGCGCCTGATTATTTAAAGTTTCGACAAAAAATTGATTTAAAAAATAGTACTAGTTTATTACAAACGGGTTTTAGTGAAGCTTATTCGCAAGCCCGGTCTAGATCAAAGCATTATTTTTTAGAAGGCAATAGTGGCGCCGATCACTATTTAGTTTTTGAATGTGATGATTACATATGTACGACAAGAACTGCCATTAGCAATGCCGCTAGTGGGAGTTTTCAACATCCACTTGAAGGCAATACTTTAATTAATAGCGCTGACTTTTCTGTGAAATTCTTAGCACCACATGGTGACATGCAGATTGTTACTCCAGCCAGCACCGATCCGCTCACAATTATACTAGATAATATAGGGCTTACTTCAGACTTAACATTGTATACAAAATCAGGCTTGGTAACGACCGATACACCATGATGAAAGTTAAACAGGGTTTCACTTTGATCGAGGCATTAATTGTAATGTTTATTTTGGCAAGCAGCATGACTGCTGCGCTTTATTTATTAACCACGGTGGTATTTTCAACACAACAAAATTTAAAGCGCACCAAAGCGGTTTATTTAGCTCAAGAGTGTACAGAGTTAGCGAGAAACCTACGCGATACGGCCTGGGTCAATTACCGTCCTTGGGACTGTGCCTTTGGAAATGTGGGAGATGAGTTCGTGCTCTCTTCACAAAATACCGGCTCTGTAAATGTCGGAGGCGCTTGCAACAATATGCCGGCCGCTATCAAAATTGAAACACTCGGTTCAGGGAATGATGTCGTTTGGAAAGAAGGAAGTACTTTAACCCATTTCCCCGTTTTAGCTGATCCAGAAGACACTCTCTATACCAGAGTTATGGAACATGTTGATCCCGATTCAAATACCGAAACACTCGATTTGGAATGTCGAGTCAATTGGGAATTTAATGGTAGACCTCAAAACGTATCGGCCGTCCAAACGCTTACTAATTGGCGCAAAAACTAAGATGAAAAAATTAAATTTTGCTTCTAATAAAATGCGTTTGAAACTTAAAAAAATTCAAACAAAACCGAGTGGTTTTACACTGATCGAACTTCTAGTCGCCATGGTAATTACCGGAATAATGCTGACCTTAGTGTTAGCCAGTTATTGGACTTTCTTGCAAACCCAACAAAAAATGGCGATGAGCCGAGAACTTCAAAGTGAAATACGTTTTGCTTTAAATCGTTTTGCAGACAAAGTACGTTCTACCAGTATTGATTATGAAGCCTACGTAGCGATTCCGGCTGGACAAAACTGTGCATCCGTTAATGCGGGTGGTAGTAAACAACTATGCCTAATTGACCCTAATGGGACCTATTACTATTTCGAGCACGCTGATTTAGATTCAGATACCGTGGCCGAATCATTTATAATGGGAAGCGACCCAGCTAGTTTTGCCGATGCAAAGTCTAATGCTCAACCTCTACTTTCGCCAAAAAAGTTTAATGTGACTTCACTAAATTTTTCTTTTTCACCGGCCGATAATCCACAGATTTTAGCCAACGATCAAATGCAGCCCAAGGTAACGGTTTACATTGAGGTAAGCCCACAAAACGGAGCCTACCAAGATTTAGCCATTGCAAGCCAAACCACCATTTCTTCCCGACAATATTAATGTTTAAAATTAAATTCATAAAACTAAGAAAACCAAAGGTGAAAACCGAAGGTTCAGCCATGCTTATCAGCATTGTGCTGTCTGGTTTAATGATTACCGTTGGGGTTATGTCGGCGCGTTTAGCAGTGCGTGAACTGGAACTTTCAGCCGATTTGTTTTTATCTGAAAAAGCCTATTTCAGTGCGGAATCTGGGGTCGAGAAAGCCTTATGGCAACTGAAAAACGATCCGATTAATCATGTTGAACCAGATCTCGCGAATATCATCCCAGAGCTTGAAGATGCCCATACAGAAGTCTCGATTAGAAACATAATCGATACCACCGCCGACAACTTTCCAGACGATGAATTCGAATTTATTTTACCACCACTCGAAAGCCAAAAATTTAGATTTCAACAAGATACGGACGCGGCTATTGGAACGACAACCAGCCCGGTAACGGGAACGGTAGCGGTTAATTTAGATACGGCGGGACGTTACTTTTGGAGATTTTTATGTGAAGATTCTATAACCGGAGCAACCGTGGCGCTTCAAGCGGAAGCCAATGCAGACATTTCAAATTTATTAACCACCAATGGATTTGAAGATAATGGGAACAACACTAATTTCAACAGCTGGAGCACGGTAGACAAAAATACCTGCTTTATCTCCATTCAAAACTTACAAACCGCCCCAGTGGCCTATACTTTCTCTGGAACCACCATGGCTCCACATGCGGCCCATATTCATTCGGTTGGAACCCATTTAAACCGAGAAAAACACATTCGTTTTGATTACGCGCAAAAAAGCCTCGGTTCGTTATTCGACTTCAGCTTCTTGCACAGTGAAGGTGGCCTAAATTAAATAACCGTTTGCTCAAGGACGTTTCTGCTAATTTTTTTTAAAGAAGATATAAAGGCCAGCCACTAATGCGCCCGCCGCATTAAAGACTAAATCTAAAGCCGTATTATAATAGCCTCCCACATTCGTCTCGGGGACTAAAACCGTCGCTACAAATTCTACAATTTCGTTCAGCGCCCCAGCGCCCATTGCCGCAAAAAAAGAGACAACAGCCAGCGTTAATCGGGCCGATTGAGATAATGATGGTTTTAAGCATTCACTAAACAGCAATGCGGTCACCGCGAATCCGAAAAAGTGCACAAACTGATCGTATTTAAATATTACGTAGGGCTCACCAATTAAATCTAGTACTTGCCAATTATACAAAACCGATCCCTCGAAAGGGAGACTGCCACCCGCTATATGCAACCAGGCCCAAATTGATAAACCGAGTAAAACGGTAAAACTTAGGTTAAATTTTCGATGCAGCCGGTAAACAAAAGCTGCCAAAAGCACTAACACCGCCACATAAAGCACAAACTCAAAATTAAGAGATTGCAGAAAATAAATACTGCCTAACAATAAAATAATGAGGTTCAGCGCGATTAGAATTTTTTCTTTGAAAGGCATTCTTAGTCATTAAGCAAACAGCACCATTCCATTTTCATACTTCACTTCTTTTTGTTGAGGCTCAAGTTTTTTAGAAGTATAAGGACGATCGTAGATAATCCCTTCGGTAATTAAGCTGGCTGGTGCATCACACAGTAATTCATCTCCGTAGGTGACTTTATACTGGCCATCAGCTCGAACCACACCGACTTTTGAAGCTCCAGCGTGTGCCGCGACTTTTCCCAGCTCCCACTTTTTTTCAAAGTGGTCAATAATGCGTTGAGTTTGTGAAGGATGACACGCAAAACAAAATCGTTCTTGAGTTTCAGAACACGCAATTACATGTGGTAAAAAACCTTCTTTGGCTACATGTAAGTCATCTAATTTAACATCGGCCCCATAACCACCGCCTTCACATAATTCTACGGTGGCACAAAGCACACCACCAGCCCCTAAATCTTTACAGGCTATTTTGTGAAGTTCATTGGTTGCTTTAAGTGAGTCGATTAAATCCATAATCGAAGCCACTAAATGTCGTTCTAAAAAAGGATTTGGCTCTTGAACCGCCGCTTTTTTAAACTCTAAATCGTCGTCTTCACTAAATCCTTCAGATGAAAAACTAGCGCCTCCGAAACCAGAGTTATCAGTTGGCTTGCCAATAATAATCAGTTCCCATTTTTCTTCAGCCGCTTCTTTCGGCACGTAAGAGTGAATAAGGTCTGAAGCTCTAAGTGAACCTAAAGCGGTAACATTAACTAAACAGTTACCGTTAAAAGCTTTATCAAACCAAACATCTCCCCCCACATTGGGTACGCCTAGTGGATTTCCATAACCGGCAATTCCGGCCACAACTCCTTGTGCAATATTTCGTTGTTCTGGGTCGATGGTATCACCTAACCGAAGAGAATCTAGAACCCCAACCGGACGAGCGCCCATACACATAATATCACGCACAATGCCTCCAATTCCGGTAGCCGCACCTTCAAACGGTACAATCCGACTCGGGCTATTGTGCGATTCATGCCCCACCGCAATACAGTATCTTTCACCTTCATGTTCAAAAACCCGCAAAACACCGGCATCTTCGGCGGGTCCAAGTTCCACGGTTGGCCCTTTGGTTGGAAATCCACTTAAATGTGGACGAGAACTTTTATAACTACAGTGTTCTGATAATTGAATTCCAAAAATTGTCGCTTCGGCCAAGGTCATTGGGCGACCTAATTTTTTTTGTAAATCTTGAGCTTCATCTAGCTTCAAAGCAATGCGGTGCTCGGCTAAAAGTTCTAAGGCGTTATCAGCAAACCAATCGAGTTTTAATGTCATAGGAAAGATTTTTCAGCGACAGTATAGAAAAAAAAATCAGGCTGTCATGCTGGGATTTAATGATATTGTTTTAAAGTAAACTAGGGCGTTCTTCGGTTTCTAAAGATTCTGCACTCGCGCTCACATCTAAGCTCGAAACCCGTTCAATTTGATTTTGAAGTTTATCGTTTTCGGTTTGTACCGACGTAATTTGGCTTGAAGCTCGCCCTAAATGGGTCGCGGTTAAACGAACCGCTTCATCTAATTTCTCGGCTTGTTTTTTTACCCCCCCTAATTGCGCTAACGCGGCTTGAGCCTGTTTCGCAAACTGTTGGCTTTGGTAAGCACTTAAAATTACTTGAAGGACGTAAACCAAAGTATTGGGACCCGTTAGCAAAACCTTTTTTTCACGGGAGTATTCGTAAATTTCACGAGACCGAATGGCCGCTTCGTAATAAATACTTTCACTTGGCAAAAACATAATGGCAAAATCTAAAGTATTTAGTTCTGGCTTGATATACTTCGCTACCTCGTTTATTCGGGCTTTTAAGGCCTTCTGAAACTCTTTTTGAGCCAAAGTTGATTGCTCGGCTGTCTCGGCATTAACAATCATCTCAAAGGCCGGTAAAGGAAATTTGGCATCAATCGGAATAATCCCATTGTTTGTCTTAACCACCGCATCAACCGTAGCCCCTGTTCCCATAGCGTATTGACGTTCCCATAAGGCTTGCGGAAAAACCGTCCCTAAAATTTCTTCTAAACCTTCTTCGCCCATTGAACCGCGCCCTTTTGGAGCCCGTAGAATTTTGTCGAGATTTTCAATCTTAGAACCAATCTCACCCATTTTCCCAAGCTCTTTTTGCAAGCTTCCAATCACACTCGATGACTTATCAAGTCGTTCATTCAATTGTTTAGAGCTTTCTGTTAGCTTTGTATCAACGGTTTTGTTTACCCGAAAGAATTCTTCTCGTAAATGCTTCGAATTTTCACGCAGTTCATTCTTTAAACTTTCTTGTTCCCGGTAGCGATCTTCTTTGTCTCGATTAAGAGATTCTAGTAATTGTTGCAGCTCTGGTGAATCTTTAGGCGCTTGTTGCTGTTGCCACAAAAAATAACCCACAACGGCCAAGCCGATCAACACAAACACTATGCCGATAACCAAAAAAATTTCTATACCCATAGTAGGATGATTATAGGGCGGTAAAAAAAAATCCCCAACACTTTGCAGGGGATTCTTGTAAATAAAATAAGAAAAAGATTCTTAACGTTTTGACCATTGTGGTGATCGACGTGCTCCACGTAGACCTGGTTTTTTTCGTTCTTTAACTCTTGAATCTCGAGTTAGGAAGTGTTCCGCTTTGAGTTGTTCACGAAGCGTCATATCTTTTTTAACAAAAGCACGAGCAATTCCAAGACGGATCGCTTCAGCTTGAGCTTTTTTACCACCACCACGAGTGATAATCTCAATATCCACTTCTTTTTTAGCGCTTAGAGTTTCTAGTGGTTGGTTAACCGTGAACACCATGTGTTCATCATCCGCCCATTCTCGAAGTTTCACTCCATTAACACTTAATTCTCCTTGCCCTTCTGGGTAAAGACGAACCGTAGCGATTGCGTTCTTTCGTTTTCCGTTTGCGTAAAAGTAAGCACCTTTGGCCATAGTAAGTTCTATTAAATGTTAGTTGGAAGAGGTTGAGGTTTTTGAGCTGCGTGTGGATTTTCAGCTCCGTTAACGACTAAGTGTAAACGTCGTAGGTAACACTTTCGAAGTTTGTTTTTTGGAAGCATACCGCTAACCGCTTGTTCAAGAATCCGTTCAGGTGTTTTAGAACGAACGTCTCCTAAAGCTTGAACCTTAAGATTCCCAAGATACCCCGAATGTCGGTAGTAAAGTTTGCGGTTTTCTTTATCTCCGGTAACGCCAACTTTATCCGCGTTCAAAACAATTACGTGATCACCACCATCAGCGTGAGGGGTAAAATCTACTCGGTGTTTCCCACGAAGTACCACCGCAATATCTGTTGCGATTTGGCCCAAAGTTTTACCTTCAGCATCGATCACAAACCATTGACGGTCAGCGTCTTTAACATTTTGTCGGAGAGTCGTTTTTTGCATCATGGCCATGGTTAGTCTTGAATAAGTTCTACTTGAACGAGAAGTGAGTTGTCTCCAGCTCGAAACCCAAGTTTAGTCACTCGAGTAAATCCTGAAGTTTTAGTGCTTTTATCAGCATACGCTAGCGCATTTTTAGAAGCTTTCTCTGTAAAGATCACTTGTTTTAAATCACGAATCGCGTTGTGGGCTTCCTCTCGACCTTTAATCCGAGTGATAAGCTTTTCCGCTTCGCGGGCAGCTGCTTTAGCTTTCGCTTCAGTGGTTTTAATCGTTCCGTGCTCAAACAAATTTGTTAGCAAGTTGCGCACTAAGGCTTTCCGCTGATCAGCAGGGCGATTTAAGATGGCTTTCGTATTTCGATGTCTCATAATTTAAATTTAATTCTGAATGATTATTCTGCAGCACTGCTAGAGGGCATACCAGCTCCTGGCGTGTAACCACGCTCTCTTAATACTTCTTCAAGTTCTGTTTTAGCTTTTTGTCCGAATCCACGCAACTGAGTTAGTTGACTCATAGGTGTTTTTAGAAGTTCTTCAACCGAAGTAATTCCACCGTTAACGAGTGCATTAAGCGTTCGTTGTGAGAAACCAAGAATATCAATTGGAGTGAAAGATTCTTCTGCGGCAGCGGCAGTTGCTTGACGTTCCGCGTCTTCTTTAGCTTTGATAGCAGAAAAGCTAGTAGTGAAATCTTCATCGGTGTAAGCGTCGTTCTCATTAAAGAGTCCGAAGTAACTTTGAAGAATTTCTGCTGAAAGTTTAATAGCGTTGTCGGCTTCTAAACTTCCGTCTGTTTCAACCTCTAGTGTTAGAGTATTAAGATCGGTTTGATCTCCAACCCGAGCTGGGCTTACTTCGTACTTAGCTCTTTTAATCGGAGAAAAGTTCGCGTCAACCAAGATAAATTCTGGATCTTCTTCGGCCGCGTTTTCTTCATTAGAAATAATTCGGTATCCAACGCCTTTTTCAATTCGTAGTTGGATTTTCTTTTTAGAATCAGCGCCATCACAGTGACAAATAATTTGTGAAGGATCTAAGATTTCAATGTCACTTGAAACTTTAAGATCTTTTGCGGTAATTGTTCCTGATTTGACTAAAGGCACTTCAATCACTTCGGGATCTTTAGAGTGTTTTTTTAAACGAAGTTCTCGGACGTTAAGCACTAAATCGAGTACTGATTCGTGTACTCCAGGAATAGTAGTATATTCATGAGTAATACCTGTGATTTTGACCGCCGTAACGGCCGTACCGGGCAAACTAGAAAGAATAGTTCGACGTAGAGCATTACCAATCGTCATTCCAAAACCAGAAGGAAGCGGAGCAATAGTAAGAACGGCTTGCGTTTTACTTTGGCTCTCAATTTTTAGCTTAGGAACGCCGATCGCTTCATGAAGAATATGCATATTGAAGGGAGGTTTAAAAAGAATTTAGGTTTTAGTTTTATCGAGAGTAGAATTCAACGATTGGTTGTGTATTAATAAGCGCTTCGAAGTGTTTTTGCTCTGGTTGAGAAACAACCTCGAAAGATAATTTCTTAGCATCTACATTGAGCCAGCTTGGTACTTCGTACTGAGCCAATTCCTCAGAATTGTGTTTAAAAACAGATGAACCTTTCTTAGAGGCTCGAACCTCAATAACGTCGCCTGGCTTAACCACCATTGATGGAACGTCGACTCGTCGTCCGTTTAGCATGAAAAGCCCATGAGAAACAAATTGTCGTGCTTGCATTCGAGTTAGCGCCATTCCAGATCGGTATACCGCATTATCTAAACGAGTTTCTAGAAGTTCTAGCAATCGTTCTCCGGTAACCACTTTAGAGCTACTCGCTTTTTCAAAGTAATTTCTGAATTGTTTTTCAGATAAACCAAACATTCGTTTAGCTTTTTGCTTTTCACGAAGTTGTTTAGCGTACTCCGTCATTTTCCCTTGACGTTTACCACCGTGCATACCTGGAACATTTGGACTTCGTCCAATAATTTTTTGGTATTTAGGAGAACCGAATAGATTTACTCCTTCTCGTCGGCATAGTCGCGCTTTTGGACCTGTATATCGCATGTAAAATTTTTAGTAATAGAGTTTGTAACTTCTTGATTTAAGTTTTTCGTTGTCGACCAGGTCGGCAACCGCCATGTGGCACTCGTGTTCTATCGGTAATAGACGTAACGTCTAGACCTCCATTCATTAAACCTCGCACCGTTTGATCACGGCCTGGCCCCACACCTTTAATGACTACTTCTACTGACTGCATCCCAAAGGCTTGTGCTTTTTCAGCTACCGCTTCTGCAGAAATTTGTCCTGCATAAGGCGTAGATTGTCTAGCTCCTTTGAAACCATTCGCTCCAGGCGAACTCCAAGCCAATACATTCCCGTCGGGGTCCGTAAGGGTAACAATAGTATTGTTGTATAGAGCACGGATGAAAACCTTGCCGGCTTCAAATGTCTTTCGGATACGTTTTTTAGATGTAACGGCCATTAATTAAATTGAGCAATGATTATTTAGTAACTTTTTTCTTACCGGCAATAGCTACCTTCTTCCCACGTTTAGTTCGCGAGTTTGTTTTTGTACGTTGACCACGTACTGGAAGTTTTCGTCGGTGACGGAAACCACGGTAAGAACCAATATCTTGCAAACGTTTAACGTTTAATTGAATTTCTCGACGCAAATCTGACTCGAGCACATAACCAAGTTCTTGAAGCACTTTTCGCAACTTCTCTTCTTGATCTGTTGTTAAATCTTTAACTCGAACGCTTGGATCAATCTTCGCTTTCTCGCAAACAATTACGGAACGCTTAGGACCTACTCCTGCAATATAAGTTAAACTGATAATTAGTCGTTTGTCGGTTGGAATCTGTACACCTGCAATACGCATTAAGTTAAATAAGGATTAGTATTTTTTATTCTTCTTTTTAGCCAAGCCTCCTTGACGCGCTTTAGCACGAGGATTCTTTTTGTTAACAATAAATTTAACACCACGACGAGTAACCACACGGCTACCAGCCATTTTTTTGAGAGATTTTAGGGAATTTACAACTTTCATTTTATCTTAAACGGTAAGTAATTCTACCAATTTCGAGGTTATAAGGGGTCATACTTAACCGAACCTTGTCGCCGGGAACAATCTTAATGGAGTGCATTCTGATTTTTCCTGACATTTCGCCCGTCACCATGTGCCCTTCGAAACCTTCAGTTGTCAGCTCCACCAGGAACTTTGAGCCTGGTAGGGATTCTTTAACCTTCCCTTCAACTTCGATATTTTCTTCCTTTGACATATAGTGTGGACAAACCTTCAAAAAAGCCGCGCGATCTTAACAGTGACCAATCACCTGTCAACCTCTTTTTGACCGTTTTTAAAAGATATAGGTAAAAACCTCAGAATTTCCCTCGACCAAACGACTCAGTTTTTCTAAAATCTGACTCCATGCAGGATAACTCAAATTTGCTCTCAGGCCTTAACGAACCACAGCGTCAAGCCGTTGAAACCCTCAGCGGTCCTTTACTCGTTCTAGCGGGTGCAGGCAGCGGAAAAACAAAAGTTCTAACTTCACGAATTGCGAATTTAATGGCCCACGGAACAGCGGCCGACAATATCTTAGCGGTAACCTTTACCAACAAAGCGGCGAAAGAAATGCAGGCTCGAGTTGAAAAACTTATTCCCGCAGGCAGGGCTCCCAGCATTGGGACGTTCCATTCTATATGTGTTCGAATTTTAAGAAGAGACATTGAACACCTAGGACAAGGTTATACGCGTAGCTTTGTTATATTTGATACCGATGATTGTTTGAGCCTTCTTAAAAACATTATGCGAGATCGTCATTATGATATTAAGGAATACAAACCGAAAGCGATTTTAAATCATTTCAGTGCTATTAAAAGTTCTTTAAATTCACCCCAAGCTCATTTTGAAGCGATTGGCATGGGCAGTAATAAATTTTCTGATGCCGTGGCTGAACTCTACCCCGTGCACCAACGAAGATTGATTGAGCACAACGCTGTTGATTTTGATGACCTTATAACAAAGGTCGTAAAACTATGGGAAGACGAAGATAACAACACCCTTAAATACTACCAACAACGTTGGCAGCAGGTTTTAGTTGATGAATACCAAGATACCAATTTTGCTCAATACCGTTTAATACGACTTTTGTGTGATGGTCACCAAAACTTGTGTGTCGTGGGGGATGATCATCAATCTATATACTCTTTTCGCGGCGCTGATTACCGAAACATTTTAGATTTTGAACGAGACTTCCCAACGGCAGTCACTGTTAAACTAGAACAAAACTACCGTTCGAGTGCCAACATTTTAAACAACGCCAATAAACTAATTGGCCACAACCAAACCGGACACGCTAAAAACCTTTGGACCGAACAAAGTCCAGGAGAAATGGTTCAAGTCTACGGCGTCTTTGATGAAAAAGACGAAGGTCGTTTTGTCGGCGACACCATTAAGAAACTTATCGATAGTGGTGATTACACAGCGGCTGACATGGCTATTTTATACCGGATGAATGCGCAGTCTCGGGCCATAGAAGAGGCTTTAATGCGCCACCAAATCCCCTACCAAATTGTGGGAGGCACTCGTTTCTTCGATAGAAGAGAGGTGAAGGATATTATGGCTTACCTGCGACTTATTTTTAATCCGCGTGATGACATCGCCTTCTTAAGAATAATCAACGTCCCATCTCGAAAGCTGGGGGCAGCTACACTAGAGGTAATCAAAAAATACGCGAACGAGTATAATCTTTCATTATTTGATATTTTGGAAGAAGTCGACGGACTTGAAGAACTCCCTCACGCTAAGCGAGCCGTATTAAAAGAGTTTTACAATACCATCTCTAAACTGAGAGCGGCAAAAGACACGCGCTTAATTTCTTTGTTACTTGAAGACTTAATCGAAGCGACCCAATTCTTAAAATGGCTCGATGACGGCACCATGGAAGGTGAATCACGCCAGCAGAATGTAAAAGAGCTGTTCTCCGTCGCCGGAAGATACGACACAGCCGAAGACCCTCTGGCAGCCTTCCTTGAGGGCGTGGCGTTAATTTCGGATCTAGACAATGTAGATGACGGACAGTCATCAGTGACCTTAATGACGGTGCACGCGTCAAAAGGACTCGAATTCCCAGTGGTCTTTCTTCCCGGTTGGGAAGAAGGGATTTTCCCCAGTTCAAGCAGTCAGTTTGATGGAGAGCAATTAGAAGAAGAACGAAGACTCGGTTACGTGGCGATTACCCGCGCCGAAGAACGTTGTTACATTTCATATGCACGACAGCGCTTACTTTTTGGGCAAACCCAATACGCGGCGCCTTCAAAGTTTTTAAGTGAACTCGATGAAGAATGCAGCGAGCACAATCAATATGAAGGCGATAGTGGTAGCCGATTTGTCAGTCAGCGGAGTAACAAACCAAATTTCTCTCACTCCTTATTACACCCAACCCCGGGCGCTAATAACGTAGATGATAGTAACACCTTTCGTGGCCAACCGCTGGGAAAAGTGCCTGGCAGCCGTACCGAAGCGGTTTTTGGTGTTGCCGAAAACCAAACGCAATATAAAACGGGTGATACGATTCGTCACGCCGAATGGGGCGAAGGCACCATTATATTAATTGCTGGAGATGTCATTTCAGCCGCCTTTAAAGGGATGGGGATCAAAAAAATTGTTGCCAGTGTCGCCCCCATTGAAAAAGTTGAGGAAGCTTAAATTTTTTCAAAGGTAGCCATTATTTTTGCTCCAAAATAAACCACTGCAGGATTGGTATTCTGACCTTGAATGCGTAAAGACAACCATTCGCTCTGAGATGAAAGTTCCTCTGCTTCATTTAATTTAAAACCGTTTTGAACTAAGGGCGCCAACAGAGGCCCAAAATGCTCTTCATCGTTAATAAGCATTAATGTACCACCTTTATTTAAACAGGACTTTATTCGGTCAAGCCAGCCCTGCAGTTCCCCCAGAAGTTGAATATTATGAAGAAAGTCTGAAGCATAGATTTCTGAAAAGGTTCCGCCATGCTCTAAAGCTTGAAGGGCGTCTCCCTCAAACAACCTGTTTTCAATGCTCGAATCTCTTTCAACTCTGGGGAGGCTTAAAGCCCTTCCTCGCTCCATTAAGTCTGGACGCGTACTAACAACGCCAAGATGTTCAGCAAATATTTGATCTCTAATTTTAGCCGCTTCGACTTGAGCCTTTAAAAAAGTGGCCGCTTCTAATTGGTTTGTTATTTCTGGTGGATAAAAACGGTAACAAGAAAAGCCGGATTCCCCTTGATTAAGACTAATATCTCTAGTTCTTAGCATTATTTCTGAAGGTAAAAGATCTTGATTTAACCCCGTTAGATCAAGATCGACTCCAACCGCTAATTTGTCTTGGCGCAGTAAAGCGGGCACTAAACCATAATCAGCGCCACACCCTAGCTCGATAACATTAGCTTCTAGAATATCCGCTCTCGCTTCATTTAACTTTCTCATTAAAGATCTTTTAAATCTTTTTTAAAAAAAGTAAACCACCCTTTCAACATTTTTACATCGTGTTACGGCGAGGAGCAAAAGGCATCAATTATGAAAGTTAATCTATGACAAATACACTCAGCCAGCCTGGCTGCGATTTTCTGGTGCGATAAATAAATTTCGTAACCGTTGTTCGCCGTTAATTGCATTCGGCAAGAGCTCCTCAATTATTTTTTCTTTGTGGCATGGATCGTTTACCCCGAGCATCTTAATCTGATGATTAAGTGTTGGGGCATATAAATGAAGCGTTCCAAAATTAAAAATTTTACCAATAATCCCCTGACGCACTGAAATAGATTCAATATTTTTAATCGCAAACAAACGTTGTCGACGCAAAAAAACACCACGACTGGTTAAAATTCTATCTGAACGAAGCATGTAGTAGTGATTGTGCCAACGAATCACGGCATAAAATAAAACAATCATCTCCACAAAGCCCACTGCCAACAAGACGGTCAAAAATGACCACACATCCGGGGCTGAGGTAAATATAAAAAAAACAGTCGTTATTAGCACAAAACACAAATGAACAATCGCCACCCTGGCACCAAGCAATACTTTAGACTGCCGAATAATCATCAGCGACTCTAGAGTTGGGGTGTTGTATTTGTTTGTCATTAAATCGCCTAAAGTCAGGCAGTATATACTTGTAACATACTCCCTTACTGCTAGGCAAACTTAATTTAAATCACAGGCACTTACTCGCGCCACATTTTTTCGTCGTACTCTTCAATTACTCGATGCGTGTTGAAGTGCCCAGCAAGAGTCATAGATTGAGCGACATTTTCTAGCCATTCGTCTGGGCGTTTAGTGAACAAATCAACGGCTTTTTCAAGACATTCATAAAGTTCATTCGCATGCGCGTCATCTCTTTCGTCGTCGCTCCAGTTTGGGTCTATGGTTTCACCAAATCCCCACCCAGCTCGTTTCTTACGTTTTAAACCTTCAATCCACCAACCATCTAGCACCGATAAATTTAGCGCGCCATTTAAAGCCGCTTTCATCCCACTAGTTCCACTCGCTTCACGCGGGGGAATCGGATTATTAAGCCAAATATTAGCTCCACTTACCAATTTATCCGCAATATCAATATTGTAATCTGGTACCACTGCAATTTTCACACTGCCTCGTAGTTGTTGCGCAAAGTTACGTAAAGATTCTTTTTTATTGTTACAGAAATAATCATCTGGATGACAATGCCCCGCAAACACAATTTGAATTTTTTTATTCCCAATGCGTTTCAATCTTTCAAGATCTCGGAAAAGTAAAAGAGGCCGTTTGTAGGGCACAAATCGTCGCGCAAACACAATCGTCAAACGATCCATTTCTAGTAAATCGGTTTTCTTTAAATCATCCTCAAAGTGAAAGAAATTTGGGTTATCATTCACCCAATTGAGCAAACGCTCTTTATTAGCATAGCGCATTTCTTGAATCGCTTTCATCGGAATTTTAGTGGCCGCATCATTTAGCACACTTGGATCTTTTCTCCACTTAGGCAGATGTTTATCTAAACACGCCGCCGTAGCGGGAGCCGCCCAACGTGTTAAGTGCACTCCGTTAGTGATGCCCTCAAAACTGTGCCCTGGGAACATATCAAAACAAACCAGCTGGTGTTTTTTTGAAACGCCATTAGTTCGGCCACTCAAGTTTAAAGCTAAGTCCGTCATACTTAGCTGATTTTGCGTAGCGAGTTCTCGAATATGCCACGGCAATTGATCACCTAAAACCTGGTAGGCTAATTCGTAATCAAATTTGTCGTGCCCGGCTGGAACCGGCGTGTGAGTCGTGAATCGAGTTATACTTTTTACCGCTTCGTCGTCCCAGTTGTGCTCTTTCAATATTTCTAAAGTAGAAAAGGCCGCGTGCCCTTCGTTTAAGTGGTAATACTCAATACTTGCAATCCCTAAGTCTTTAAGCATTTTCACGCCTCCAATCCCTAAAATAGCTTCTTGTGCAATCCGGTGATAGCCCGTGCTAGGGTATAAATATTTGGTAATATCTCGATCATATTCCGCATTATCGCCACAAAAAGTGGTTAAAAAATAAACCGGCATCGTGTTGCCATCTTTCGTTTGCACGTCGTATTGCCACGCGCCAACCGTTACCTGACGATCTTCAATCTGAACTTTTACCGTATTTGGTAATTTTTTCATGAAGTACTCTGGGTGGAACTTTTTATCAGATTCTTCAGATTGGTGATAAATCAAACCAACCCCAACCGCCGGATAGCCCATGTCAGCGACAGAGTGCATCATATCAGCGGCTAGTACCCCTAAGCCTCCGGCGTAGTTGGGAATTTGGGCATCAAAGGCATATTCCATAGAGAAATAAGCTACCTTTGGAGTAGCAGCAGAGCGAGTTTTACGAAAAAAAGACATGCCGTTTAAATTTTAATTTTTATTTTTCAAGACACATTCTAACCATAACCTGGTAGGAATAACAGCTTTTTTGCAACAGAATAGATTTTTGTTTATGTTTGAATCAAATTATTTACCAAATATGAACTTTAAATTTTTAACCGAAAACTTTTTAGCCACTTGGCTGATTACTAAACTCGCAAAAAAAACCGGCATGAGCCAGAAAAATGCAAAACTGTTGGCTTCAACCTTAGTGCCAATTGTAATGGCTTTTATTTTAGAAAAAGCTTCGGAGTCAAAAACCGCTAAAACAAAAAAGAAGTAAGGACGCTAAGATCCGAGCCGGCTTATTTTTTTGACAGCCGTTAGTTTTTTTTTACTATTGGCTAGCTCTGACAACTTAGAGTAAAAGAAAAATTGGTGGAAGGGCGCGTAGCTCAGCTGGTTAGAGCGCCTCTCTGATAAGGAGGAGGTCCCAAGTTCAAGTCTTGGCGTGCCCACCATTTTTCTTTTTATCATGTCTTTTTACGGGTCACCAGCTCAGCTGAGTAGGCCAGATTTTTAAAGGCGCTAAAAATCACTAGATTTATGAGGTATTTAATTTTGTGATTTTTAGAGTTTACAGAATACCCCTAGGGGGTATAAAGAATTTAATGAACGTGAAAATAATAAACCGCTTAAAGAGGAACAAAGGGCAAATCGAAGCGCTCCTTCGCTTAGTTGAAAACCAAGAAGACTGCGAAAAGATCTTGCTACAATTCCAAGCGGCCCAATCGGCACTAGATGGAGCTTTTCGGGTTTTCTTAGAAGAAAATCTAGAGCAATGCCTTCAGAACAACGATCACCAAAAAATTCAAAAACTACTCCCTTTAATTTTAAAAAAATGATCACAACGCTTAAAACTAAGTACGGCCTCTTTATGCCTGGGAAAATCATTCCAGAGTTAAGCATCAATGGGAAACCAGCGCCTTACCCGGTGTTAAATGAACGAGCGGTACGTGCTGGCGCCGGCATTATGTTTGTAATGGGCTCAATCGCTTTTGCACTCGCTTTATTAAGCCAAGACTTTCGGGCGTTAAAAATAGTCGTCGTCATCTTTTTTATCGATTTCTTTACGAAGGTAATTTTAGGACCAAAATTTTCAATTATTTCTCATATTTCAAATTTAATCGTTCGAAAACAAAAACCTGAGTTTGTCGGAGCTATTCAGAAACGTTTTGCCTGGAGCATCGGCCTTACTATGGCCAGCTTAATGATTGTATTGCTCTACGTGTTTGAAGTGAGAGGGCCAATAAACTTAGCCGTTTGCTTAATGTGCCTCACTTTTATGTGGCTCGAAACTAGTTTTGGAATTTGTATCGGCTGCAAAATTTATTACGGTTTAATTCGACTTAAATTAATTAAAGAACCCGAGATTGCCCCTGCCTGTCCCGGAGGAGCTTGCCCCATTAATAAATCTTCAAACTAAACCCTCTTTCTTATGAATACTGAAAAACTCGTTATCTTAGGCTCTGGCCCTGCTGGACTAACCGCCGCTATTTACGCCGCACGGGCAGATTTGGCCCCACTAGTGCTTGAAGGCCCACATCCTGGTGGACAATTAATGACTACCACGGATGTAGAAAATTTTCCTGGATTTCCGGAAGGTATTATGGGTCCACAATTGATTGATAACATGCGCAAACAAGCGGAGCGCTTTGGGGCTCGTTGCCAAATGAAAGCCGTTACTAAGGTTAATTTTTCAGATCCAAAATGTTTAAAACTAGATCTTGATGGCACAGAAATTACCGCCGATTCGGTCATTATTGCGACCGGTTCAAGCGCTCGTTGGTTAAACCTTGGTCGAGGGGAAGAAAAATACTGGGGAAAAGGTTACACCGCTTGTGCGACATGTGATGGGGCATTCTTCCGTGGTAAAACGGTTGCCATTGTAGGAGGCGGTGATTCAGCTTGTGAAGAAGCCACTTTTTTAACCAAGTTTGCCGACAAAGTATATTTAGTTCACCGTCGCAAAGAACTGCGAGCGAGTAAACCAATGCAAAAACGGGTGTTTGAAAACAAAAAAATTGAAATGATCTGGAACCAAAACGTAACAGAACTTAGAGGAGAGCCAACGCTAAAGTCAGTTGAATTAACTGATACTGACACGGGAGCAAAATCAGAGCTTGAAATTGATGGCTTGTTTATGGGAATTGGTCATGACCCAGCGACTAAATTTTTAGACGACTCAATTGAGCTCGAAAACGGCTATATTAAAGTTACAAACCAAACAGGCACTTCGGTTCCTTCTGTTTTTGTTGGCGGTGATGTCGCCGATTGGCACTATCAACAAGCCATTACCGCTGCCGGATTTGGCTGCAAGGCAGCACTTGATGCTGAAGCCTATTTGACCAGTTTAGAACACTAAGACTCCGCACAACCAAGTGCGTATGCTTGATCTAACTCATAAATTACATCTTCTGGTTGCTCAAAGCCCAGCTGGTTAAATTGATCGATTGGCCCAGAGTAGGCTTCTAAAATAATCTGCAGGGCCTCTTGATCTGCAGGGCCGTATTGCAAACAAGCCGAAAGCTTATCCCGTGCAGCTTGATGGGCGAGGCTCATACTTTCCCAATAAGCGGCATACTGAGCCGCAAAATCTTCACCTTGCAAACGACCAGACTCACAAAGTCGGCTTAAATTCGCCACTCTTCTTTGCAAAGCGCCTATATGATTCGACTGAAATCGTTCTGGGTATATTTGAGCAAACATTCCTTCTCTAAAGAGACTCTCTTGACTCACTGGAAATTCGAAATTAACCGCCTCTCCCGTCGTTTCGCTTACGAAAGTTTCTCCATCTACTCCCACAACTTCTTGCGTTTCATAAATTCCAACACTCGTAATCCCAGCCGCTAAATCATTGGGAAAAGTAATATCGTAGGTTTTTTCGGAATCAGCCAAAGGCAGCGTCAGAATATAAATCGTACTGCCATCTTCCGTCACAACCCCTAAACCTTCGAATCGCTCACGAACACACGTCTGTAAATCAATTAAAGCTTGGGGAACCGTTTCATTAAATTGGGCTACCTCAGGTGAAAGTGGATAGAGCCGGAAAGGGTCAACCAAACTAAAATCTTCCGCCTGAACTGGCGTGGCGGCTATGGCCGCACTCGTTACCAGAGAACTCAACTTCATTATTTAACTAAATAATTTAAATTCAAATAAAATCAACAGAAGTGTATAAATTTTAAACAATATTAAATTGCCTCGCCTTTTACGGCAATTTTTTTAAAATCAAGACTCAACATGAAACTTCATTTTGTAGGGATCGGCGGCATTGGCACTTCGGGCTTGGCACAACTCTGTGCGCATTTAGGTCATGAAATTTCAGGTTCAAATTTGGGTTCAAACTTAATTTTAGAAAAACTAAAATCAGAAGGTTTTTCAAATCTTTACGACATTCATGACGCTCATAATCTAGCCCCGGCCACCAATTTGCTCATTTATTCAGAAGCCGTTCCTCCAGAAAACCCAGAACGCGAACGAGCCCGAGAATTAGGCATCCCCGAAAAAAGTTATTTCGAATATTTAGGGGAAATTTCTAAAAATTATCAAACCATAGCGGTCGCTGGAACGCACGGAAAAACCACCACAACTGGTTTAATAGCGGCGGGGTTAGCGAATACTGATTTTGACGCCACTATTTTAGTCGGCTCAACGCTCGATATTTTAGAAGGGCGAAATTTCAAAGCTGGCAGTAATAAATTCTTAATCGCTGAAGCCTGTGAATACCGTGATAATTTTAAATTTCTAAAACCAGAAGTTTTAATTATCACTAACCTAGAATGGGATCACGCAGACTTTTATAAATCGGAAGAAGATTACTTTGAAGCCTTCAAACGCATCGCCAGTAAAAGTAAAAATGTGCTCTTTCATCAAAATGATGAAGCCGTGCAAGCCTTGCTTGAAGACGTTAACACCAATAAACTGTCGATTCCGGCTCAAAGCCCAAACTCATGGGAAGCGATTTTAAATATTTGGGGAGAAGCGAATCAACAAAACGCCACCTTAGCCTTGGCTTTAGCTTACTTTTTAAAAGTTAATACTGATAACTTTAAAAAAGGTTTAAGCCACTATAAAGGCGCTGGCCGGCGGCAAGAATTTTTAGGCGACAAAAAATTCGGGAGTAAAACGATAAAAGTTTACGACGACTACGGTCATCATCCAACCGAAATAAAAGCCACCTTAAACGCCTTTAAGAGCCGACATCCTAAATCTAAAATTGCTCTCTTTTACGAACCACACCAATACAGTCGCACGGCCCAGTTTTTTAATGAGTTTGCGGATGCTTTTAGGTATGCCGACCATTGTGCCTTGTTTCCAATTTACGAAGCCCGCGACACCCAGGCCGACAAAGCGGCAGTTAGCTTAGCAGACTTTGTTGAAGACAATCCAAAACTAAAACAGTTTTCAAGCCTAGATGAAGCCAACTTATTAGCAAAAAGTTTAAATGACGGCGATATTCTGTTGTTTATGGGAGCGGGTAAAATCTCAGAATTCGCCCACCAATTTATGAAATCTTAAAGTCTGTGTGTTTACTTAGGGTCTTGTAGGTTCCCTAAGTAAAGCGAGCTCTTTTTAAGGGGGTTTATCTAGGAGGAAGTATTCACCCCAAACAAGAAAAAGCCACTCTCCAGCGAACTGGAAAATGGCTTAAACCCCTCTGGTTAAAGATGACGTTGGGGCTAAGATTTCTGTGACTAAAAAAATAAAATATTTATAATCACCACATGAACCAAGTCAGACGTGTTCGATCAAGCTATGAAGATCCACAGTTTCCACACTGGGAAAACCCAGCAAATCCAGCCGGCTTTATTATTGGAGCGTTGCTTTGGATATTGATGTTGGTTGGTTTTTTGTTTTTATTTTATGTTCAACTTTTTGCGCTTCAAACTCGCTATTTATTGCGACTGGTAAAAACCGACATTAAAGCCATTCCCTTTTGGTTTTCCGTTTTAATGGTTGTGTTTTTATTTCCTTTTACGTTAGCGGTGATATTACTCGGTGCTGTTATAAAGCTGCTCAAAGACTAATCGAGCATTTCGTTAAGTTCAATAATCGTTTCCATAAAACAGTTTCGCACCGAAGCCACTTTCCAACCAATTGGTCTTTGTGTGACTTCATCTAGGTAAAGGGCTCGATCAAACTCAACTTGAATGGCATAAATTTCTTTGCCTCTCAGTATTTTTCGCAGTCTTCTATTGGCGCTCGGATTACCAAAATAACGAATAACATTCGCCCCTTTAAAAATTGAATTTATCTCAATTTCTTTTTCGTCCAAACCCAGTTTATCAGCAATTTTCTCTCTAAAATCATACAAAAAAGAAATAGGAGCGGTGCCAAATCGGCCTTCATCTACTTCTAAATCAGGCGCATTTGATAGCACTAACGGCGGCATTTTTTGTTTTATTCGAGTTACATCTTCTCGCCAAGTACGTCCAAGCAAACGGTTTCCTGTATCATGAACATCAAGCATGATAATTGGTCGTCCTTCATTTCGTGGGTCTTGAACCGCTCTATCAATCGCCGAAAAAACATCTCGATAAAAAGGTTCATAAGAATGCAGCAAAAGTTTTCTCAGCCAAAAAGGGCGTAACCAAGAAGTTTTCAGACGTTTTTGGAATTTAGGTCTAAAAATCGGCACGCCATTAAAATCTTCAAATCGAATCACATCTTCGGCATCTCTCTTCCTATTAGCGTCTCCGACAATTCGCCCGTAATGCGCCACCACTTGTTGGTTTAGGGGTACTTTTTCCAGTAAATATTTTGTACCGTAATCTGAAAAATTAAGAAGCAAACGCGAAGAAGTTTGATAATCGGGTCTTAAGTGAGGAAAAACCGACAAAGGCACTTTTGAGCTTCCGTGAGGAGAAGAAACAATCACATTTGGCGGGAAATTATTTTTTCCCTGAAACCATTGTTTTACCCCTAATAATATGTTTCTCCGAATACTCATCATCTTTTTTATAGAGCAAAAAAGTCTTAATTACAAGCCACTCGTTTAGCCATTTTTGTAGCCTAAGTTACGACACTGGTGAAACAAAATCTGGTTCAATGCGTATTAACTTATGCCTCGGTTAAACTGTCTTGCTTTGCAGACTCAAGAACTGAGGCTAAAAATTGCTGTCCCAGAAACTGTTATAAAGAGGGATGAAGACCCGGAAGCCTTACGGCTCTCCGGGTTTTTGTTTAATGAGCACAATGGGTTTCAATTCTATCCCTCATTATTTCTAATTCCTGCGGAGGCAGCGGCACGATCACTCTAAAATCGCCTCCTGGATCCCCCACAATTTCGTTTGGTGGTAAATAAATATTATAGATGACAATCCCTAAACCAGGGTCAGATTGTGTAAGCTGAAGGAACACACTTTCTCGGGTCGCATTTTCTAAATAAGAAGCCTCTAAATGACTACTCATAGCCGAATAACTTTCTCCATTCATGACACCTTCAATTAAAACAATCGTTTGAACCTCGTCTCGCCCCAAAACCCGTATGACACATTTTCGGGTTAAATTGGCTTGTCTTTGAATCCTCAAACTCTGCAAGCTTGAAATGTTTGGCGTTCTAAAACCACCCTCAAGTTCAGGTAGATTTTGGCTACAGCCAGCTTCTAGCGTGACTAATGCGGCAAGAGAACCTAAAAATTTCAATCCCATAAACCATAAATTAAAATAATTTATACATAATTCAAATTTTTTGTGAAATAAAAATCAGCCCCTCTGCGTATAAACTCATGAACTTATCAAAAAATCATGAATCTCTTCAAATTCTGGCATTCGAAATCGCAAATCAATACGCCGCTCTTTGCAAAAGCAAAAACCGTTTATAATTCCGATTGGGGAAGCTTCTAGTTTCCTCAAGCTCGCAACATTAATTAATTCTGCTAGATTTCCTCATGTCTATGCATTCTGAAAAAAACCTCTCTGACGAAGCTATTGTAAAAGCGGCCCAAAAAGATTTAGCCCACTTTGCCATTTTGGTAGAAAGGTACGAACAAAAGCTGAAATATTATATCTTAAGAATCTCTAATTTTTCTGAACTAGAGGCCGAAGAAATACTTCAAGACGTGTTTGTAAAAGCTTGGAAAAATCTAAATGGATTTGATGAAACCTTAAAATTCTCCTCTTGGATTTACCGAATCACCCACAACGAAACAATATCAGCCTTCAGAAAATCAAAATCCAGAGGCGAGGAAAACCGATCTATCATTGAACCAGAATTGTTTGAAAATTTGCCCGATGAAAATAATTTCATTGAAGAAATTGACCAAAAAATGACTGCCGTTGAAGTGCAAACTATTCTGAAAACCTTACCTGAAAATTACCGTGAAGTCTTGATCTTAAGATTTATTGAAGACAAAAGCTACGAAGAAATGAGCGACATTCTCATGAAACCAGGTGGCACAATTGCCACCTTACTCAATCGGGCGAAAACACAGTTTAAAGAGAGTTACCAAAGACAATTTACATCTTAAAAATGAATCCATCTAAATTGGCTGACGATATCTTAAAAAAGATTAAAGAGGAGCATATCGAACCTCGATCTAAATATTATTTTTATGCCAAAAACATTTTGTTTTGGGGGCTATTTGCTGCAGCTATAATTTTAGGAGCTATCAGTTTTGCAATTGTTTTATACGCCAGCTTTAACACCGATTTTGCTATTGGACAATTTGTAGAAACCGAAGAACTACTAGAACAATGGTTAACCCTTTTACCACTACTCTGGATGTTATTTATTGGGATTGCTGTTGGCGTCGGAATAGTGGGACTTAAGCACACTAAACGTGGCTACCGAATTGCGCTTTTAACCTTGGTAGGCAGTAATGTTTTAGCCAGTGTAGTGCTAGGAACCGGGCTTTATGCCGCTGGGGGGGCTGAAGTTATTGAAGAAACGTTAGAAGAAAAAGTTTCATTTTATGAAGGGATGCGAGAAAAACACCAAAAATTTTGGGGGAATCCGAGTGAAAAAGGCCGACTTTCAGGAAGAGTTATTTCGGTAGATGAAGAAAATCAGTTGATGACTCTTGAAGGACCCTATGGAAAAAGTTGGGAAGTGCCATTTGGTGAAAATACTCCGATGAAAACCGCTCCAGAAGTCGGACAAATTATGAAAATGAAAGGCCAGGCTAAAGATGATAAACACTTTGAACCAGAGCAATTTGAGCGCGCCCTAATACAAGAGCATATTCAAAAACGAATTGAAGATCGCTTTCGAGAAAGACCTGAACTAAGGGCCCAAGTCGAATCTAGATTAAGCCCCGAGACTCGCGCCCAATTAGAAGCAGCAAAAAATGCTGGCGAGAGACCAAGCCCAGAGTTAAGAACTAAAATTAAAAATGAGATTGAGTCCCAAACGACTAATGGTGAGCGAGGCAAAGTGAGAGATAGAATGCTGGAAAATCGCCCACCAATCCTAGATGGAGAAAGACAAATGATGCGTAGACCAATACGGCAACCAAACACGCCTTAAGCCTTACCGTGGTTCTGTTCGTCGACATTTTAGTGACTATCGGTATGCTAGGGCTATGGAATTTATTTGGCTCTCACCCGTAGTAGCAATCGCTTTAGGATTTATTGTTTGGAAACTCAGCCGAGTGCCAAAACTCAGTAAAAACAATTTTTTCAGGGCTAAAGAAAACATCAGTAAAACTAAAAACTTGGACCCCAACCATGGATTAATGGATGCCCACAAAGCTTTTATTTCGGCCTTACAAAGCATGTACCCAGCCAGTCGCACCAACGGAGCGACTTTAATAAAAAAAGTTGTTAAAAGGCTTCCGAATGAAAAAATTATTTGGAAACTCCATCGCACCAGAAATTTAGCGGCACATGAACCAAATTTTGAAGTCTATGAAAAAACGGCCAGCCAAGCCAGGCGTGAATTTGAACGCGCTTTAAACGCTTTGCGGTAAAACCCCAACGCTGTCTGTAGTTTGTGATTCTATGGCAACCTGGGTCATAGTTTTGGTGTATTGATTAATAAACCCATGATAAAAAGCCGGGCATTTTTCAAGCGCTAATAAATTCATAATTTCCATATCACGATTCATGACACTCATTAGCTGACACCTGGTTTGAGTAGTGACATCTATATTTTGTGCCGCGTTTAGTTCAAATACGGGCGTATTACGATCATCAAAACAGCCTAAGATTGACTCTATATCGCGCACCGTGTCATTTTCTCCTGCTAGCTGCATAACCTTTCGAGCCACCTTTAAACAAGCCGTTTCGATGGCTTTAAAGTTCGGTTCTTTATTTGCATCACTATAAGCCAGCAGCATGCGAGTATAAAGATTAGTCATAATTAATAGTCCTAGATCTATATTGGCTTCTATCGCATTTTCAACACCCGCATCCATTGGATTTATGTGCGGATGGTTCCAACCTTCTGGCCAATCTAAAAAACTTAAGACCCGCTTTGAGCGAAGACTCACTTGATCACGAAAAACAATTAAACCTCTGCCTGCGGCAGACATATGACTTTTAAATAAAATATCAGGCAAATCTTGCTGTAAAAAGTTCAGAGAAAAGTGGCGTTGTAATGATTCTCTATCTGGCCCTAAGCCTGGAATATCTACCTCATTTCCTTTTAAAAAATCTAAAACCCGAGGAGGCGTTTTGATTTTTGGCCATTCAGACACTCTTAAAGCAGCCTCAAATTGTTCTAGCATCTAAACAATTTTTAAAACTTATCATAATAAAGTCAATCTAAGATTTATGACCGCCTTTCTCTTTGCCTTTTTTCTCGTGTTCACTGCGACTCCAGCGCTTAATTTTTTCTTCTACATCGGCTTGGGGTTTGGCGTAACGTTGCCGTGAAAAATTCACAATTTTCTTTGCGCGTTCTTCTGGGTCTTCATCGGTTTCAAGTTCAGGTGGTGGCAGAGTGTCGCCAGAAAAAACAGGCGTCGTCATCCCATCCACCATAATTCGGTTATAAACTTTGTATTTGGGTAATCCAGCTAAATGAGCCGGCAAAACTAACTCTTCATCAAACTGCTCTGATAAGACTTTAGCGTCATCTATCCCAACTTGAAAAGAAACCAAAGACCCTACATTTCCAAACACAGCCGCTCGAACTTCCTCGCTCATTTGTTCGATGTATTGATTCGCCATTGTCAGACTTAAACGATATTTACGAGCCTCAGATAAAATAGTCGCAAAACTGTCGGTCGCAAAATTTTGAAATTCATCCACATAAAGCGAGAAATCTCGGCGATCTTTTTCTGGTGTATCAGCGCGGCTCATCGCATCAATTTGAAACTTAGTAATCAACATTGACCCGAGCATAGTTGAATTATCTTCCCCAATTTTTCCTTTTGATAAATTAATTATCACTATTTTCCCTTTATCCATCGCAAACCGTAAATCGAGTGTGGATTTAGGTTGTCCAACAATATTTCGAATAATTGAAGTGGATAAAAACTGTCCCACTTTATTTTGAATGGGCCCGACGGCCTCTGCCAATTTTGCCGGCGGAAGAGCATTGAACTCGGTTTCCCAAAAGCTTCGCACCATTGGGTCCTCTACAAAATGTAAAATCTTAGCGCGATAATCTTTATCCACCAGCATTCGTGGAATCCCTAAAATCGTTGTATCAGGGGCTTCAATTAAAGCCAAAATTGTATTTCGTAAAAAATGCTCAAGCCGCGGCCCCCAACTTTCGGCATACAGCTTTTTGAAAACGCCTACCAAACCAGAAGCAATCACCGCCCGTTGCTCCACGTTTTTTCCTTCCAGCATATTAAAGGCAATCGGAAACCCTCGATCAGACGGATCAAACACAATCACATCATTGGTTCGATGTTTCGGGATAAATCGCATCACCGCTTCGGCGAGATCACCATGCGGATCAATAACCCCTACCCCTTTACCCGCTTCAATATCGGCTCGAATCATATTTTCCAGCAAGGTAGATTTTCCCATACCCGTTTTACCAATCACATAAACATGACGACGACGGTCATCGAGCTTAATGCCATATTTATTATTTTGCCCTCTAAAGTTGGTTTGCCCCATCAAAGTAATATCTGGTTCTTCTGGACCGGGCAGGTGTGAAGGCGGTTCTAATTTTGGGCTATCAACCCACTGAATTGAGGGCGTAGTGACCGTTTCGGTCGGCAAATGATACATAGTGGCTAATTCTTCTTGGCTCAGCGCAAACGGATCATTTGGACGTCGGTGCAACACATTTTTAAAGGCTTCTGACTGACGATCTCGCGCCAGTGTTGAAATCCCCATACTATTGCTATCGGCTAAACTAAACTGCTGAAAACTTCCGGCGAGTTCACGAATTTTGGCTTCAGCATGCATCACATCTGGATCAGAGTGAATATAAACCGCCCGAATATTAACCGCAAAATTCAAACGAATCAATTTGTCATAAGCGGCCGTAAAGGTTGTTTCTTGGTCATGCCGGCTAGATGATTTTGATTGTCGATCCAAATCGTCTTCGTCACCCGAATTAGATTTTCCGTCTAACGTAGGCGCGCCTTTCCAGCCAAACAATACTAAACAAAGTATCCAAATCGGAGACCGTATTTGCCGTTCTTTTTTGTTAGGACTCAAACGCGCCCATTGGTACATATTTCTAAACCATTCATATTTCCACACCCCACCTCCCATAAATCGACGTAGCGTTTTTTGCGCAATCTCATTCCATTTTCGGTTAATAGGCGCGACCACAAATTGTAATATCGCTGCATCATCAGCCACGTTTAAATGTGATAAACCAGACGTCATTGGCCCTAATGGGTCTTCAAATAATTGGTTGAGTTTGTCTTCAAACTGCGGATACCTTTTAAACGGAAAAACCCAATTATTTTGCGGTCGCAAGGTTGCGGTAAAAACTTGTTTATCTTTCACCAGGCTTTGGGTGAAGTACTCTGGGACGGTTTTAATTTCTACCCCTGGATATTGGGAATAAATCTGCGAAGCGATTAAAGTTCGCAAGTGACTTGGCACCACAATATAAAAATAAATCCTCCCTTTCACACGAGCGATTTCAAAACTCACACTTTCATCCCCCGTTTGTGAAGTTTGTTTGAGCAGCAAGCCATGCAATGTTGCCAAAACCTGCTCAAACGCCAAAGGACCCCGCGCACTTCCGCGCGGTACTTCAAGGCGTAAAATAGTTTTTGGATGGGCTTTAGCCATGGGTTTTATTCTACCAGATTTTAAGCAAAAAAACCAGCACGTCTAGTGGTTTAAAAGCAGAATAAAAACTATTTCAGATAGTATTCAAAAAAGCCCCGCGAAGGCGGGAGTTTTAGGTTTTTTTGAAAAAGGAATTGATTACGAAAAATCTGTAATTTTTTTTAAATGAAAGATTTGAAGTCATCGATGAAGTGGTGCACGAGAGAGGATTTGAACCTCCACGAGAAATGAATCTCACTAGCCCCTCAAGCTAGCGCGTCTACCGTTTCGCCACTCGTGCATCGAAGGCGGTCAAATCCTATTAAAAATTTGAGGTCTCGCAAGCGCATCAATTAAGTGGCTTCACAATAAAAGGTTCACAATCAAATCGAGGATATGGAGGAATCCACTCGGCTCCAGCTGCATCAACTTGAGACGGAAAACTAAGCGACATAATATAATTAATTTGATACCACACCTCTGGCATAGCCACACGCTGTGTTTGTACTGCCTGATATTGTCGCATAAAACCACAAGATCGAATTTGTTCGAAATGATCAAAAATCTCTTGATCAGAAGACTGATGAGGAATGTGATAAGCATCAGCTTCTATAGTCCCATCGGGCAAATCAATCACTCTTAAAACTCTAAAGGCTAAAGTATTTGCTTGTGGAAAAAGTAATTCAGTTCCGATTTCAATCTTCTTCATTATTAGTTTTTTAAATTAATTACAAATCTGGTCAAATCTTAAAAGTTCACAATTTTCGGTTTAAAACGTTAAATACGAAAGTATGCGAAATTTCCTATTATTGATTTTAATTTTCAGCTTTGCGCCAGTGGTGCAAGCCGCAGATTTTACCGATATTAGCAAAAGCCCTTACGCCCCAGCCATTAACGAACTCGCCAAGCGCGGTATCGTAAAGGGCTATGAAGATAACACCTACCGGCCCAAACAAGGGATTAACCGGGCAGAGTTTATTAAGATTTTAATGGCCACTAAGTACCAGCGCCAAGTGGACTACCAAGCGCAAAGTGACAAAAGTTGTTTTAGTGATATCCCGAGCGCCGTTTGGTACCGACCTTCGGTTTGTGTAGCCGAAACCCGAGAAGTAATTGATGGATACGCCGACGGCAGCTTTGGCGCTGAAAATACGGTTAATAAAGCTGAAGCCGCTAAAATTTTATACCAGTTTTATTTTGATGATCCGGTAAAAAAAGCCGCCCCTTGGTATTTATCTTACTATGAAGGTTTAGAGAAAAAGCGCGCCTTTTTTACTTTTTTCGATGAAGACCCCGAGAGCGCGCTGACCCGCGGACAAATGGCTTTTGCTATTCAGCAATTTAGCCAATACCCAGCCGTCACCCTATCTCCGCCACCGGTTGAAGGCGTGACCGAACTCGCTTTTGATGCCCCAACTCAAGTAAAACCAATTGTAGACGTCACCCCAACGCCGTTACCCGCCCCAGAAGCGGTTACCCCCATTATTGAAAAACCAACCGTCACCTTTCCAGCTGAACCGGCGCCCACTCCAAACGCCAGTAATTTTGAGATTTCACCGTTGTATGTGGTTGCCTCCAATCCACCAGGCCCACAAGTGAGTGGTGGTTACATTAGCTCTTATTCTCAATGGCAAGCCGCTAAATACGCGGCCAATGAAAGCAATAAAACCCTCAGCCGAGAAGAAGCAAATCGAATTGGAAATTTAGTCTTAAAAGGCGTCAACGATGAACGCGTCGCCAACGGCAAAGACCGCATGCAATTCAACGCTGATTTACAAGACGTGGCGCAAAACTTTGCTGAACATTTAGTAATCAACGCTATTTATTCTCACTCCGATAAACTGGGGAACGACCCGTTTGAACGCGCCAAACTGGCCAGTATTCCGGGCTTTGTAGCCGAAAGCATTGTGTGGCGACGGCGCGACCCACAAACCGCGATTGGTTGGTGGAAAAATTCAGCCGTGCATTGGAACAATGTCAGCAATTCACGCTTCACTAAAGCCGGCGTCGGAGTGACCCAAGAACCGGGGGGTAGTTATATTGTGGTGTTGTTTCAAGGGGAGTGAAGAAAATTCGCAGTTTGAACTACAGGAATTTATTTAAGCTTATGCAGATTATGGGGCATACGGATTTAAGTACTACTCAGCGGTATTTAGTCTTTACATACCTCTAGCCGAATTCTCAAGAAATTCTTTTATTGCCCTTAGTCTTGTGATTTGTGAATCCCTAGGCGTACGATGTCGTTTTGTGTCAGACAAATAACTGTAGTGACTCGATAAATCATCAACTAAATCAGGATCATTACTTAAAACTTTTTTTAAGGTTCCCCACCTAATATTTGATTTTCTTTTCACTACATTTGTTCTTCCACTACCAATTAACAATGGTTTTCCACAAAAAATTTTTTCATCGATAAACGCCTCAATAGCTTCAGCAAGATACCATCCTGCATTTTCAAGTCTATAATTATCAACTTCTCCAAGTGATTTGCCTGCAGAAACTAATAGCTCTCTAAATGTATCATTCCTTTCAGACATTACTACACCTGCATTTTCTTGATCATAAACTATTTGGCATTTTTTGAGTACGGTTGGTGTATTAGCAAATTCATCGTCCGCTTTATCACTCAAATAATCATGAAAATATGCATGATGAGTAAAAACAACAACTTGTTGTGATTTAGATAGTTCCGTAATAAAATTTGCAATAGATTCTAAATGTTCAAAGTCCAAACTAGTAACAGCATCATCTAAAATAACAGGCCTCTTCGATTGCTTGTATTCAAGCTCTGTTAAAAATAATGCAAAAGACAAAATCCTTTGCTCTCCATCACTCATTATTTCTTTTACATTATGCCCATGTAGCTTTTTTATTATTTTTGTTACACCTCCAGCCCCCGAAGTCGTTAACTTTATCGTACTAGACTGTGTACTGCCTAATTTTTCTAAATTATTTCTTAAACTTTTGGCAAAGGGTTCCGAAATAATCTCATTATGCGCTTTCTTACTGACTCCAGAAACATTATTTTTAAGCCCAGTTAACTTAATAAGATTAAGTTTAGATATTAAAACAGTGCAACTGTTAAGTTTACTAACGGTCAATTTGTGCCTTTGCTTAAATAGTAAAATTAAATCTGATGATAAAGCTGTTTTAAGTGTTTTTAGTGCTTCACCCACAGCAGATTCTGGTAATTCTGTCTCTGTAGCAATGATGCTATTTGATAAAGATTCGTAAGTTTCAAGAAAGCTTTTCACTAAAATCAAAGTTGAGTCGTTAATTTTTGATTTCTCAACTTCAGAATATTTTTTAATAGAAGTAAGAGTTTCAAGTATTTCATCACGCTTTTTTTCCAACTTTGCTAACTCCGAACTTGCATCTGCTTCTAAAAACTCAAAATATTGTTTTATAAGTTCGTAAGCAGCTTCTCCATTAACTATTTTTTGACTACAAAAGGGGCAATTCTCTGGTACTTGTAAAGAATTACCATGTGAATGTTCTTTTAAGAAGGCTTTCCCACTTTTCATAAAATTCTGCCACAAAAAATTATCTATATAAGGTAAATTTTTTATAGCTTTGTATTTTTTACGCTGTTGTTTACAAATTTCTTTTTGTGTTTTTATTTTTAATAATAAAATCTCAAAATCTTTATCTTTGTAAATTGGTGTTAAAATTTTTGTTACAGAACTTATTTGATCATAAACGTAACCGAGCTGCTCTACCTCATTTTCTAAATCCTCTGAAGATTTTTCAACTGTATTTATTAAAGATAAGGAACCTTCCTCAATTTCTTTTTTCAACTCAAAAATAGTTTCATTTGTTACTTTATTTTTAAGTTCCAATACCGAGTTTTCTAAAATCGTTTTAAGGTTTTTTTGCTCAACGCATTTCTTAGAGATGAATTCTTTTAATAAACTATCAATTTTATCTAAGTACGCTCTCACTTTTTCTATCAAATGTATTTTCAATGGTTCAATTTCTATATCATGAGAATTTGGGCTAATAAGAATCCCAGTGTGATTATGATCAAATATTTCAACTAAATACTCGTGTTTAGATCTTGGTTCGACTAACCGCACTTTATCTGAAAACTCTATTTGGGCATTATATTGCTCATTATCAAAAACAGCAGTTTTACAGTTGGGCAATATTTTATAAAGACCTGGCTGCGAGCTGATTTTTGTAAATATTCTGTAATAACTACTTTTCCCACTACCATTACTACCATATATAACAGTTAAGTTTGGTGAGAATTTTAAACATGCCCCCTCTTTGATAGCGTTAACACCTTCTTTATGAGTCAAAGACTTAAGAATTTTATTTTCTAACGCCTCTTCGGCACTAGTAAGCTCATCAGGAAATCGTAAAATAATTTGGTTATTTTCTAATTGAATTAAATCATTTTCTCGTAAAAACTCATCAAAGACCACTTTCAATAAATCGTCAGACAATTCTTCATATTCAATAACATATAGAATCAAAAGTTTGATCCAATATGGTGTACTTTCGCTGTTAAAATATTCACGAAGAAATGTTAGCCCTGACTTTTCTGTATTCTGCATTATAGGTTTAAAGGATGTTTAATTATCTGCTCTTGCAAATAATGTGCCGTTGCCGTGAGATAAATTGTGGTTGTTTTTATATCACTATGCCCCATCATTTTGGATAAAGAAAAAATATCACACCCGCCCTCTAACCGCAAACTAACGGTGGGCATCAAAAATTGATCCCGGGATCTAATTTTTGATTGCGAAGGTTGTCTACTTCTTACTCAACTTCGATTTAGCCGAGGCCTTCAGCGCTAAATTAAAATCAGTAATAAAAAAATTTCTGGTATCCTTGCCGGATAACAGAAATTTTTTGGTTGCGGAGGTTGGATTCGAACCAACGGCCTTCGGGTTATGAGCCCGACGAGCTACCACTGCTCTACTCCGCGATCTAGCTTAAAGCCACGCGAGTCTAATAAGCTACTCTCGAATGTCAACTAGGCACTCATATCTTCTATACTTTTACGCGGTAATCGCTCCGCTTCTGCTTCCTCAGACTTACCTAAAGCAATCAACAGAATAGGTAATTCATTTTCTTCCAATTCCAATTCACGCTTTAAATCTAGCTGCCGAAAACCCATCATCGGGCAAGTCGCTAAGCCTAAATCTTCAGCGGCGTATAAAAATGTCATAGCCGCTAAACTACAATTTCGAATTACCATTTCTCGTTTTTTCCAGTCCGCTCTTTCTTTAACCAAAGAAGCTCTTAACGCTTCGGCTTGTGATGGCGAAAAGTCACGAAAAGCTTCCCACTCTTTCACAATTCTCTCCGCTTCATTTTCCCCAAAATTAACATCACCGATTACCACTACTAAATTCCCAGCCGTTAAAATATGCTTTTGTTTATAGCAGAGTTGGTACATTTTTTGCAGCTCTGAATCCGATTGAATAAGTTTAAAACTCCACGGTTGAGCGTTATAACCAGAAGGCGTAAATCGCACATATTCTAAAAGCTCATTCCAAGTATTTTGATCTACCTTAAAGCCCGTTTCAAAATTATGAACCGAGCGCCGCGCTTGTACTAAGTCTTTAAATTCCATCACTCAACACACTACACAGAAACACTTTTCAGAGCGATTTTTTTAAAGGGCTGGACTTAAACCATTTCGTTTGAAGAAATCGATGATTTCATTGGTCGCGCGAACATCACGGCTTACATTCCCCGTTAAAGCCGAAGCGCCCGTTGAACCAGGCCAATTGTGCCCACCGCCTGTAATTTTGTAACCTTCTAAACTTCCTAGCGCACAAGTGTCGTAGGTAATTTTTTCTACGGTTGTGTTGTCGTTTGTGCTATCAGGGATATCGGTCAAAATACCTGTCCCACATTGATTCCTAGCCGCCCAAAATTCAGTCGTATCAGGGTAAGAAAGCACAAACCCACCCGCCCCAACTCCAAGAGCAGGAATATCGGTAATTTCACCACCATCATAAGGCATGATTGGATCTTCAGTTCCTCCAAACATAACTAAATTAACACCGCCACTTGCCGCACAGTTATTTTCTAACCCTTCAGGCAAATTTGCCGCCACTGATCCAAAACCAGCAAAAGCACTTCCACCCTCACAGGCGAGTCTTTGGGTCATCATCCCTCCATTTGAAATTCCGGCGGCAAAAACTTTAGTAGGATCCGCTTTCCAATCACTTAACAGTTGATTAATAAGTGTGTTTACATAAGCCACATCATCAATGGCTGAAGCCGTAGTCGCTCGTCCATCGTTCCATTGTCGGTCGCCTGCTTCTGGGTAAACAGCGATAAATTTTTCGGTGTTTGCCACAGTTGAAAGACCGCTTAACTGGGCAGCACTATCCGCGTTTCCATTTCCACCATGAAAAATCATAACTACCGGATGCACTTTACTAGCATCTAATCCTGTTGGAACATAAATTTTGAAAGTTCTTTCTGCGCCTTGTTGATAAAAACTCAACGTTCTTTGACCGCTCGATAAATAACTGACACCATCATCACCGACTTCAATGTTTCCATTAATCGGATCAATTTCCCCCGGGGTGGTTGTAGTTGGGGCTAAATTATCGGTTCCAATGACGGCACTGCCATCTGAACCTGAATAGGTTAGTGCAATAACCGTTTTGGTCACAATATAAGCAAAAATAATCAGTACTAATCCGGCGGCCGCCCACATTAAACCCTTCCGGGCTTTTCCTAAAGCTTCAGAATTACCAAAAGCAAACGTTAGACGAGCTCCATTGAGTACCATAAATAAAATCGCGACAGAAGCCGCTAAAGCAGCCGCACCATCGGCAATTCTTTGTAGTAAAACCGCAAAAGCGACGACCGCTCCTTGGGGCGTGCCCCCACTGCTAAGTGACGCTCCAGGAATACCGCCTGGTGCCGGATAAGGAATTCCAGCCGCCTGAACTTCTGGAAATAAAAAGTAAATTAAACCCAGCACCAAAATCGATGAGATGATTAAACGAATATTTGGAACTAAAGATTTCATATAAATTTACACAATAATAAAGAAAACCGCTTTCATAATAGAATAACTCAGAACAATGAAGACCAAGCCAATCACCGCAAAGCGGAAAAAATCACGCGCTTTTTTAACCTCTTCTTCTCGGTCTCCGGCATAAACAAAAATAATTCCTGAGTATAAAAACATAATGGTGATAATAGGCGCGACTAACCAAATCATCAATTCGACTATTTTAGGAATAAAATAAATCAGCAATCGGCCTTCACCTTGATTTAAAGCGCCCACATTACTACCAATTACCCCTGTTACTTGACCGCCTTCTCCCCAAGCGGGGAAAACGGTATCAGGGTTAAACATTCCGGCTCCAGGTGCTGGAGCTGAAGTGGTGGTTGAACCACCGCCTCCGCCACCGCCGCCAGTTATACTATTTATATCATTCACAATACCACCCACTTGATTGACTACATTATTAGCTTGGTTAATACCGTTCGTTAGTTGTTCAAGCTGAGCCGAAGCGCTGCCAGTAGTCAAAAGACCAAAAACAGTAGCGGCAAAAATCGCGGATATTAAAAGTCTCATTAGCCTAAATAATTAATCGTAATAACAATTCTTACTATGGAGTAAGAAATTACCGTAATCACCATCCCTAAAATTCCCCAGATAATTGTTTCACGAGCTTTGGTTTGGAGTTCCTGGTTTCCACCACCAATTAAATACATCAAGCCAGCGGCAATCAGCACAATTACCGAACCCGCTAAAACCACAGAGACAATCCAATTGGTAAGATTTGGTAAAAACACATCACGGGCATAAGAAACTCCGTAAGCCGCATTTGCCGGCCCGGGTAAAATTCCACCATTTGGAACGGTTGGCACGCCACTAGAAACCGCTAAACCACCTCCGCCGCCTCCGCCTCCGAAAAGTCCTTGAATACTACTAATTAAATTCGTCCCGGCTTGAACTGCCGCACCAATTGACGCTACCCCCTGGCTAATTGATCCTAGAAAGGCATCAGCCGTTGATACAACCGTCAAATTAAGTACCACCGCCAACATCATGGCCGTGCAAATAGAACTAACAGAAACCTTTGAGCGCTTTTTCATTCCCCCCATTATACCGCAACTTGTATATAATTTCAAGCTCTGGTATAATGCTCCGATATATGAAAAAAGATGCAGCGGATGCGGTAGAGATAGTGAAAGCTTTAAAAGAGCGCGCGCTGGACCTTGGAGCTTCTGATATATTTTTATCAGCCGGCTCTAAGCCAAGTTGCCGAATCAACAACAAAACCATATTTTTTGATGATGAACCGCCGGTAACTAATGCGCTACTGGAATTCTATTTAATGGCCCAACTGGGAGCAGAAAACCAAGGCGTGCTAAAAGACAGAACCGAATACGATTTTGCCATCAGTTCTGAAGACAGCGGCAAACGTTTTCGGGCCAATGTATTTTGGCAAATGGGCGGACTCTCCATTGTGTTTCGTTATATTCCTGAAGTGGTACCGAGTTTTGAGCAACTAAACCTGCCCAATCAAATTAAAAAAGCCCTCGATTATAAGAATGGCTTAGTCTTAGTTACTGGAGCCATGGGTTCTGGTAAATCAACCACGCTAGCATCGCTAGTCGACCTGATTAACAAAAATTATCACAAACATATTGTAACGATTGAAGACCCGATTGAGTTTATTCATCACAATGAATTATCTCTGATTGAACAACGAGAACTCGAAATTCACACCAAAGATTTTAGTAAAGCGATTCGTTCGTGTTTACGGCAAGCCGCCGATGTTATTTTAGTGGGTGAGTTGCGCAACCTTGAAACCATTCAAGCCGCCATTACCGCCGCTGAAACCGGGGCTTTAGTACTTGGAACTTTGCATACAAACGGGGCGACGGGAGCGGTTAATCGTCTGATTGATGTTTTTCCGTCAGATCAACAAAATCAAATCCGTACCCAACTCGCCGATGTACTTCGTTGCGTGGTTTGGCAAACTTTACTACCGCTTAAAAACGAAAACAAACGAGTGGCCGCCTTTGAAATTCTATTCCAAAATTATGCTGTTTCGAGTTTGATTCGAGACAACAAAACCTTCCAACTCGATTCAGTTATTGAAACCGGACAAATGGACGGAATGGTATCAATGAAGAAGACTATCGAATGGTTGCTGAGTAACGATTTGATTACTCAAGATGTAGCCCACCGAACTTTACCGCAAGACTTCACGGCCCCATCGATGCCACAGCAATAAATTATTGTGGAGAAGTATAGGTGCTCCCAAGAACAATGTTCATATCAATCAGATTTACTATTTCTGGAGTAGTTTCTACTGCTTCATTTTCAGTCGTTGGTTCTTCTGGGGCTTGAACGGTCATTGGAACGAAGCCGAAATAATTTTGTAAAAAGGTTTCCGTTAAAGGCGTTTCATTACTTGAAATTCGATTATAAAAAGATTGAGTGACCGGTGTTTCTGAGTCGTAGTTACCCGTTTCAATTACATGAAAGCCCAGTCGTCGCAGCCGTTGAGCCACTTGATTAGCTAAGCCGCTCACCGATGACGCATTAAGCACTGCCATTTGCGCATTTTCCAGCAAAATTTCTGGGGTAATTAACGTCAGCTCAATAAATTTTTGCGTGTCCTTTAGATTCAACGGCAGCAAGATAAACTGGCCGTTATAAAACTCACGAGCCGGAGCATATAAAAGTCCTCCTCGATTAGAAGGATCATCGTTCAATACCGCCGAAACTAAACCATCATAATCAACACCAGCGGCAATTTTACCTAACTCAAGTAGTTGAGGTAAGCCCATATCGGTCACTACGTTTTCACTAAAAGTTTGGTAAAAACTTCGCAATTGGTTTGGGTTAAATAAAGCGCCGCTTTCTTTCGCTTTTTCCTTAATCGCGAACAGCAAATCCTGCTGTCTTTTCGCTCGACTATAATCGGATGAAGTTTTTCGGCTTCGAGCGTATTTTAAAGCCATCTCTCCATCAAACTCTTGAATCCCTTTTCGAACAATAAAAGTCTGGTACCCATAATTTACGTCTGGGTAATAAGGATCCACTATGTCCTCGGCTACAAACACTTTAACGCCCCCTAGCTCATCCACCATTTGTTCAAATACTTTAAAATCAATCACGGCGGCATAATGAATTGGAATCCCCGTAAAATTACTAAAGGCTTCTTTTACCACCTTAATACCATTTTCATAACGATCCCCATAACTGGCATTAGCGTAAATCTCATTAATTTTTCTCGAACCTACTTGTGAATCAATATACAAATCACGTGGCAAACTCAGCATCGAGACCGTGCCCTTAGCACCGTTAATTGAAAGTAAAATTATCGAGTCTGATAAATTCCCTCCTTGCTCGTTCCGGCCCGCTACCCCTAAAAACACCATATTAGTATGACCATCGGTTTGTTCCAGCGCCGTAAATTTAGGAATAATTCTAACTGGGCCATCACCACTCATCCAACCGGCTTGCAGCATTGCTACCCCCACTAAACACAATACACTTAAAGGTATCGCCATTAATATCCCTTTTGCTAGCTTTGGCCCAACGGCATCTTGAAAATTAAGCCACCAGGCAAATTTCCCTTTATTTTCACGTATTTTTTTCACCTTAAATGACATCTTTTCAATGTTACAAAATCAATTTTTTGGGGCAACCAAGATTCACCAATATCAAAGAGAAGCTATGTCTTCCCATCTAACATCTAGATCTTCTCGACCAAAATGCCCGTAGGCGGCTGTAGGTGTATAAATTGGACGTTTTAAATCTAAATAATCAATCAATTCTTTAGGTCGAAGTGGAAACTTTTCTCGCACTAAAGAGGCTAGTTTTTCTTCGGAAGTGGAGCTTGTTCCAAAGGTATCAACTCGAACCGAAACCGGCTCTGCCACCCCAATTGCGTAGGCTAATTGCACTTCACATTTTCTCGCTAAGTTGTTCCCCACCAAGCTTTTAGCAATATGTCGAGCCATATAGGCCGCACTTCGATCTACTTTAGATGGATCTTTGCCACTAAAAGCTCCGCCACCGTGGCGCCCCATGCCACCATAAGTATCCACAATAATTTTACGACCCGTTAAGCCACAGTCACCTTGCGGCCCGCCGATGACAAAAATACCCGTTGGATTAATATGATACAGCGTTTGAGCATCAACGAGACTTCCTAAAATAGGATCAACCACCACGCGTTTAATATCTTCATGAATTTGGGCTTGGGTAACTTCAGGCGCGTGTTGCGTTGAAACCACTACCGCTGCTACTCGAACCGGCGTTTCATCTTCATACTCCACCGACACTTGCACTTTTCCATCTGGACGTAAGTAAGGTAAAGTACCATCTTTACGCACCACCGCCAATCGACGAGATAATTTATGGGCTAACGCAATTGGCAATGGCATTAGTTCTGGCGTTTGGTCACAAGCAAAACCAAACATCATCCCTTGGTCTCCCGCTCCTTGCAAATGATCTGGTAATTCATTCACCCCCTGCGCGATATCAGGTGATTGTTCATCAATCGCCGTTAACACCGCACAGGAACGACCATCAAAACACATATCACCGTGATTATATCCAATTTCAATAATTCGATTTCGGGCAATACTTTGAATATCAATATAATCGGCTTTTGAAGTAATTTCACCCGAAACAACCACTAAACCCGTGTTAACTAAAACTTCGCAAGCTACCCGAGAATTTGGATCGGCAGCCAAAAAAGCATCTAACACCGAATCTGAAATTTGATCGGCAATTTTATCTGGGTGACCTTCGGTTACCGATTCAGAAGTAAAAATAGTTCTCATGACACAAAAAAATAAGGAAATAATGAATGACTTCCTTTTTAATCAATCTTTATCTAATTTTGGGTGGAGCACCTTGCGCGCGTTGCGCTGGTTGCTGACGGGTCTTAGAGCCAAACCTCTTACCGTCTCTTGATAAAAACGAAGCGCCAAGACTTTGCCAGAACCAAAACTCAAATGCAAATTTAAGTCTTAGCTCGCCAAATTAATTTTTAAATTCTATAATAAAAACCATGGATTACATTTATTTTTTTGGTGCCATTGGTTCCGCGATGATGTTGGCCGCATTTTTTCTAAAAAACTTAGGCGATTTAGATGACAACACTATTTATGATGAAGTGATGAACTTACTTGGTTCAACTTTTCTTATTATCTATACTTGGGATTTAAACGCGTGGCCGTTGTTTATAATGTTTACCATTTGGGCGGTTTGGAGCGCTAAAGTCTTGGTTGAAAAAACGATTAAAAAATCATGATTGCGCCCATTGATTGGCCGAATTTTCATAAAAACTTACCCGTAACTTTTCTAATCACAGTAGTCACCGTGGCGGTTTGGGCTTTAATTAATTTGGGTATTATTGACGCTCCGATTAGTGTAGGTGGAGCTATGAATGCTAACGCATGGCTGGCCCATTTTTCTCATTATTCGTTTCTTCACTTAGTGTCTAATTTGCTGATAGTTCTTTTTATGGGCGTCCTACTTGAGCGTCATGTGGGCTGGTGGAGGTATTTATTAATGGTTTTACTCGTTTGGAACTTAACGGTTTTAGGGCTCTATTTCTTTAACCCCGGAGCCGTGCTCGGGTTTTCTGGTATTGGGCTGGGTTTAATGGTGTTGGCTTATTTTTACTGGCAAGATGAACCACAAACGGCCCAAATGATTGGGGTTTTAGTTTTGCTCAATCTAGTATTTGGTTTTATGCCAGGTGTTTCTTGGCAAGGTCATGCCATTGGGGCCCTAAGTGGTTTAGCGGTGTATGGATTAATTAGAGCCGCACAAATTGGACAAAAATCTTAAAAAAACATTTAATACCTGCCGATGAGCAAACTAAAAACCGTTAAAGATATGTGGGGCTTCATGGTAGAACGAAAAAAGTTCTGGATGTTTCCACTACTCTTAATTTTAACGTTACTGGGTTTGCTAATTGTTTTTACACAAGGCTCCGCTTTAGCGCCTTTTATTTACACTATTTTTTAGGGTTCCAAATCACTATATCTTGATACGAAACTCCCGCTTCACCGCACCATGTGCCGCGATGTTGTTCATAGAGTCCTAGTTTTTGATTTAACCATTTTTCGGTGTATGCAATTTCTGCTTCCGGGTTTCCAGGATGAGAGTAGAAGCAGAAATCTGAACCTTCAAACCGATGAGCAAAATCAGCATTAGCGTATTCTGTTTTCATCTGTTGCAGACGAACTTCATCTAAAATAAACCACGTTAAAAAGGCGGTTCCATTCGGGGCTAAAACGCGCTCAATTTCTTTTAAATAATGCTGGGCATCATCAGGTAGCAAATGGGTAAAAACAGAGGTCGCAAACACAAAATCAAAACTGTTATCGGCGTAAGGGAACTCAAACTCCGACGGTTTCACACTCGCTTTCGGATTATAATATTTGTTGTACAAATCAACGTACTGAAACTCAAAATTAGGATGGGTTGGTGTAATCTGTTTTTGACACCACTCAACGCCACGAGCATCAATATCAAAACCCTCATACTCCCCCTTTTTTAAATAATCGGTTAGAGGCAAAGCCATTCGGCCAATTCCAGAACCTAAATCTAAAACTCTATCGGTCGGCTTTAAGCCACCTAAGTCTTTAAAAAGTCCGGCAAATTCATCGCCAACCGCTTTAAAATCAGCACTACCAACAAAGTTTAGTCGCCGCGGAGGATACGATTTATCACGCTTCCCAGTTAAAGTATCTTTTACATCAAGGATTGTATAAACCGTTGTTTTTAAAAATTTTTTAACGGGAACTGGAAGCGCGTATCGCAAAGCTTTTTTCATGCTACACTAAGCTTAGTTCAAAGCTTAGAATTTGTCATACTTGGGTTTAATCAAACAAACCCTCAAAGTCAGTCTTTTTTTTGGCCTCATTACGTTGCTGGTCTTTCCACTTTTCGTATGAAGTTCTAATATTATTACGTAAATCGTCAGAAATGCTAAGATCTGGCATCATTAACCCTGGAGTGTTGTACGCTCCAGAAAAGTATTTGGGAGTCGTTGCAAATAATGGTTCTATGACCGCATCTATCCCCACCAAACCCGTGTGCTCACAGTGCGAATAACCACCAAAACTACTACATTCAGGCTGCAAGCGATACGGCAAATCCAAATAATCATTTAAATAGATTAAAGGTACGGACGCTGGCACTCCGACCGCACGAGTACTATTTTCATAAGAAGCCACCACCACACCTCGTACCCATTCAGGCATCAAATCTAAATTCCATTCAACCCCACTGTATGAAGAAAGCAGTAGCAATACTGGCTCATTTTTATCAGCAAACGAAATTGGAATTCGAGTATCAAAACTATTAGATTCATACACACTCACCAACCCCAAAGATAAGGAATCCAGACGGTTAAGTTTAATCCACTCCGGTAAACGTTCTTTACTTATACGCTCCACCGGCTCTCCAAAATTAGCCGAAAAATCTACCGTGTGCCAAGCATTCAAATATTCTACCTCAATACGATGGGTTCCGGCTGTAAAAACATGGAGCAGCTCTGCACTTGAATCACCCGCATACACTAAACGATCATCAATAAATATTCGAGCCTTAGACCAACCTTGCGACACATTAATGGCCCAGACCGTCTCTTCTTCAAATTCCCAATCACCGACCCAATAGGCGGCAAATTCTTCTGACTCAATATCCATATCAGACCAATTGAAATTCACACTTAAGCGGTCCACCACTTCAGTTTTAACCACTTCATTAGGATTGGTAGCACTAAAATAAAAGGCTTGCCATTGATTTAAAGGGGCTTCTCCAGCAGGGTTTAGGTTTTGTCCCCAATCACTTTTTACAATCGGATAATCTAAGGTTTCAGTGTTTTTAACTTCTTTAAGCTCAGGCTCTACTACTTTTTCACAACCACAGCCAACTTCATCTGAAAAATAATCCCAACCACTCTCACAAGCGTAACGAATTACTTGGCATTGGGTTCCTTCTGCAACGTAGTATTTTTCTTTTGTATCGGTTCTTTTTTCTGGAGTAATAGGACGCTGTTCTATAAATTCAGAATTAATCGGTCTTTGTGCCGAAAGAACTAAGTCTTCATCAAATTCCACTATTTGCACTGTGCCGGGTAAATAATCTAAAGAAGTGTAATCATCTGTCTCAATATTTACGCGGTCTAAGTCTTCTCCGGCGATTTCTAAAACCACATCTGACGGTGGAGTTGAGACTTGCCTTTGTAAACTCAACTCAGTCTGAGAGATTATAAAACTAAGCATTAAACTAAGAGCCAACAGGCCAAGCGCTCCAAAAAAAACAAATAAGACCTTTTTTTCTAAATTCATAATTTAATTTATTAAAATATATTATAACACATATTCGGAATTAAATCAATCGTCATGAGACACTAAACCAATAATAAGCTCGATTATTAACAAACAGAATTATAAAGTTAAACTATGTCTCACTCACATAATCACAACGGCACAAAAAATTTAAAGCTGGTATTCTGGTTGAACCTTGGTTTTGCAATCATCGAACTTATTGGCGGACTACTGAGTAATAGCGTCGCTATTATTTCAGATGCTTTGCACGATTTAGGCGATTGTTTATCGATTTTACTTGCTTGGGGACTTGCTAAACTCGCTCGTAAACCTCGCACCCAAAACTATTCTTATGGTTGGCAAAGATTTTCATTAATGGGCGCTTTGTTTAACGCTCTGATTTTAATTGGCGGCTCAACCTTTATTTTAATAGAAACCATCCCTCGGGTTCTAAGCCCTGAACCAGTTGCGTCTTCGCTGATGATAATAATGGCGGTTTTTGGCGTCACGGTGAATGGCTTTGCGGTTTTTAAAATGCAAAGCGGTAAATCAATGAATGAAAAGGTTATTTCGCTGCATTTATGGGAAGATGTTTTAGGTTGGGCGGTTGTATTAGTCGGAGCCATAGTGATTTATTTTACGGGCTGGTATATTCTTGATTCTTTACTCGCCATTGGAGTTTCTCTTTTTATTCTCTATAACGCCTTTAAAGCATTAAAAGAAAGCGCTGAAATATTTCTGCAATGTATTCCAGAAGATGTCAGCTTAGGAGACCTTTCAGAAACCTTAAAACAAATTGCAGAGATTGATTCCATTCATGATTTACATGTTTGGAGCTTGGACGGAGAACATCATGTCGCCAGCCTTCATGCCGTTATTTTAAATAAAGCGGAAGCCGAAAATGCGAAAAAAATGATCCGATCAGAACTCGAAAAAGCAGACATTCATCATGTTACCATTGAAATAGAACTTAAAGGTGAATCGTGCGGATTGAAGCAATGCTAAAAATCTATATGCTGATTTTCGATGATAAAACCCGTACAACTTCACAATTCACTCAGTGGTAAAAAGGAAGCTTTAGATCCTCAACTGAAAACCCCAGGCCAGGTAAATCTGTATTGTTGTGGCCCAACGGTTTACGATTTTGCGCACATCGGAAATTTCCGATCTTTTTTAATGGCGGATCTTCTTACCAGAATGTTGCAATATGCGGGCTACAGCGTTACAAAAGTACAAAATATAACCGATGTAGGCCATTTAACTAATGACGATTTAGCAGACGCAGACGGCGATGATAAAGTCGCTAAAAAAGCCAAAGCCGAAGGGAAAACCGCTTGGGATATAGCTGATTTTTACACGCAGGCTTTTGTTGAAGACGAACAAGAACTAAGAATTGAAACTCCAGATCATCGGCCAAAAGCCACAGACTTTATCGCCGAGCAAATAGCTATGACCGAAACTTTAATTCATAAAGGTTATGCGTACGAAGCCAATGGTTCGGTTTATTTTAGAACTGCTAAATTTAAAGACTACGGACAGCTTTCAAAAAATAAACTTGAAGATTTAAAAGCCGGCGCCAGAGTAGAAATAAACGATGAAAAGGAGGACCCACTTGATTTTGCCCTGTGGAAAAACGCCGATGAAAAACATCTAATGCAGTGGGAATCACCTTGGGGAAAAGGGTTCCCGGGATGGCATATTGAGTGCAGTGCCATGAGCCAAGCCCTACTACCACACACCGATATTCATACTGGTGGTGAAGATAATGCTTTCCCACACCATGAATGTGAAATCGCACAAAACGAGTGCAGCCATAGCTACCGCATTCCTGTTTGGTTGCATGCCAAACATTTATTGGTTGATGGACAAAAAATGAGCAAATCAAAAGGCAATTTTTTCACCATTCGTGACTTACTGGCTAAAGGATATACGGGGGCTGAAATTCGCTATGCCTTATTGGCGGCTCATTACCGTACGGCTTTAAATTTCACCGAAGACAGCTTAGTTCAAGCGAGGAATTCTATTGCCAGAATTCAAGAAGCGCATCGTTTATTTGAAACGCTGTGTGACGCAGAACCCGATTTTGGAAAAGATAGAAATTCTGATTTGGTAGATCAAGCGCGGAAAAATTACACCACCGCCTTAACAGATGATCTAAATGTCGCCGAGGCCTTAGCCGCTGTTTTTGACTTAGTGGCTCAAGGCTTAAAATTACGGGATTCAAAAGCCCTTTCGGCCGACGAAGCCCTTTTGATGGTAGAATTCTTAGAACAAGATTTTAATGAAATCTTTGCTGTCTTAAGTTTCGAAGAAAACAACCTTTCGGAAGAAGTTGAAATATTATTGCAAAAAAGATCAGAGGCCAGATTAAATAAAGACTGGGCCGAGGCCGATAAACTAAGAGATGAAATTAAAGAGCATGGCTGGATTGTGAAAGACGAAGCAGATGGGCAGACTCTATCTCCTCTATAAAACAGCTTTTAGTCTGCCATTTTTACGAGTTTCCACAGGGCAGCGACACTCCATGCTTGTTGTGGGCAGCCCTTTCCTGATTCAGGGCTAAGGCCGTCAAATACTTCTGAAACACTGCCAATGCCAGCATCGTTATAAAAGTGATGTTTAAGTTTTTCTAAATCTTTATTTATCGCCCCCTTTGTTTTACTTCGTCCATAAATTTTTTCGTAGGCTACATAGTATTCTCGAAGTAAAAACGGCCAAACCGTGCCCTGATGATAGGCTTTGTCACGGGCCCAAGCATCGCCTTCATAAAAACCCTCAAATGCCGGGTCATTAACATCCAGGGTTCTCAATCCTAAAGGGGTATATAACTTTTCGCTAATTTGTTGCAAAACGAGTTTTTGCTTCGCTTTTGGCAAAATAGTGAAGGGCAAGCTAAGCGCATACACCTGATTAGGTCGAATAGATTCATCTGGAATATTCTGTTCATCTATCACGTCATAAAGTCCCAAAGTTTTAGGATTCCAAAAATTTAAAGTAAAACGATTTTCAAAAGCCTTAATGTAGGCCGAAATATCTAAGGTATTGTTTTTCAGAGATTTTTGAAAAGCCTGATAAATTTTTAAAGCATTGTACCAAAGCGCATTAATTTCCACGGCACAACCACGTCTTGGCGTAAAGATTTGATCGCCAATTTTTGCGTCCATCCAGGTCAGTTGCCATGGCGCTTCTCCGGCCATCAGCAAACCAGAATTATGCACCTTAATTCCAAAATCAGTGCCAACAATATGGGACTTAATAATATTCGTTAACTTTGGAAAAATCTCTTTTAAAAAGTCGTCGTCTCGGTGTTTTTGTTGCAACTCCCATAAAGCCAAAAACAGCCAAAGCGTTGCGTCTGCGGTGTTATATTCAATCTCATCGTGCGCATCGTCCGGAAAACGATTTGGAATTAAACCATTCTTTTCATACTGCAAAAAAGTTTTAATAATTTGTTGGGCCTCAGATGGATGCATAAAATCTTGAAAATCACGCAAAGCAATCAAAGTGTCTCGCCCCCAATCAGTAAACCAAGGATAACCGGCTAAAATTGAGGGCGTATTGCTTGATTCCCGGTGCACCAAAAACTGCTTGGCCGCACGGGCAATATCAAGTTTAAAATGATCTTTTTCATTCGTTGGTAAGTAGGCCTTATCGGCCGCAATAAAAGGCTTTTCACTTAAGGGCCCCTCTTGCGTGCTAAACTTAAGCACCAGCGATTTCTGTGGCTGCAGGGTGGCCTCAAGTTCCGCGGGAGAAAAATTTTTTTCAACCGAGTCAAAACCGCGCTCCGCCTCTTGCTGGTAATAAAGCTGATGATACCAGTCTTCAGTTTTCTGCCAATTAGCGACATTACTCGATAAATAAACTTTCGGTTCACCCCAACCCTGAACCCAAACCGTATTGCCCTCAATTTTAACTTCAACCGAGGCCGTTTCGGTTCTTAATGAATGGTAATTACGTAAGGCTAGCAAAGGTTTTAAAAACAAAGTTAATGGTAAGTTACCCGTATTCTCATAGCGCACGAGCGTAGTATTTTCATCCGGAATCATAATAATCGATTTGGCCAAACGGCCTCCTTTTAGGGAGTAGTCCCAGTGAGCGTAAGGGGCCTGCTTAAAACGAGTTTCTATTTCGGGCTCTGAACGATGATTTAAATAATTCTCGGTTGATAAAGCATATGATTTATCATCAATTAAAACGGTTTCAATTAAATGTGAAACTAGCAAGTGCCGCTCTGTTGGCGGATTTAAACTCGCGCACAGCAAACCATGATAACGACGGTTCGGAGCCCCGCTCACAACCCCACTACTAAAACCTCCAATATTATTGGTTTGCAGCCATTCTTTATTTTTGTTTTCTTGCCCGTTCATTTTAGGCATCATAAAGTAATTAAAAGCCGTTCTCAAATTAAGGTTTAACGATTTTTGTAAACAATCGCAGAAATATCAGCAATAATTTCGCTTAAGGCGATATTACTTTTCTCGGCTGAACTTGTCATAACACACAAGGCGTAGGGACCTAGGGGGTGATAAACAATTCCGCAATCGTGCAAAAACTTAGTTTTACGACTTAAATAAAGCTCATTACGACTTTCAAGCACTTTGTCATTTGGCTGATACTGTTCTTGGTTACCATATTTATTGGCCACGATCGTCCCTTCCGGAGTACCAGCTCTGACTCCAAAATCAAAACGCGTTTGCGCTAAGATACTTAGGGCAAACTCAGACATTTCACGGTTCAAATAAGTCGCATTATAAAGCACTCGGAAAAACCCACTGTAGTTTTTAACACTCACCATAGCAGGGTATTCAGGTTCATTCCAATTTACCCCTACCGCTTTCTCAAAAGAATTACGATCATCAATATCTGTAATGGTGAGTAAAGTAAAAAAAGCTTCGTTGCTTGAGTAAACAATCATACGCGTCATTAGATCAATTACTGAATAACTTTCTCCCGGTGTCATTAAAGCCACTGCTTCCACGGCATCATTATTCACCTCTCTAGTTGGATCTAATTTTTCCGGCTCATAAATTAATTTATCTTGAAGATTCAATCGCCCATCCTCAACTTGTTTTAAAAGAATCATCATAACGGGCACTTTCATTAAACTCGCAGAAACATAGGTATGCTTTTCGTTAATTCCCATCCAAGGACCGTTGTTTAAATCACGAGCATAAACTGAAATTTCTAAGCTATCATCATTTTCTTCTCTTTCGTCAATCAAATCTAAAATTTCTTCTCGAGCCGACTCTAGCTTTATATCGTTTCCACTAAAGCCAGGACACTCCAAATATGGATTTGTATATTGAGCCGCTAAAGTAAAACTTCTTTCTGAGTTTTTGATATTTCTCAAATCAATTATTTCGCTTAACGCCCAGGCAGTACCAATGCCAAGAAAAACTCCTAAACAAAAAATTGCGAAGATTTTAACAGTAGGCGATTTCATTTTATTTTTACGATAATTATATCGAATACAATTTAAGAGTCTTTAAAGACTCGTCAAATAGATAAAAATTATCCTCTACTTTAGAAAATCAATAAAAGTGTTTTTCAAAAAAAGTATAGCTAAAATAAAAACATGCAAAAACCAAGCTTAATATACGATGGAGATTGTGAATTTTGCCAGTATTGCGTTGATTACTTTAAGAAAGTCACAGAAAAGCAAATTAGCTTTATTGATTATCAAACAAATACGTTTGGAATCAGCGAAATAGACTGTGCTAAAAGTATTCATTTGGTGGTGAATGAAATCGAAATCTATCGAGGTAGTGCTGCGGCCTTTAAAGCCTTAAGTTATGGAGATAACAACCGCGGCTGGTGGCTCTACCAGCATTTACCTGGATTTTCAACCTTAAGCGAACGAATTTATAAATGGATCACCAGGCACCGTAGTCTATGCTACAGGATGGCAAAAATAATCTTAGGCAACCCGTGGAAAGTCGGTCGAATAACATTCATTCTCTGGACAATTATCGCCCTAATTTTGGCCCTAACATTTTTTAAAAACCTTTAAGGGGGGTTTCTATTCTCCCTTTTGCAAATTTATCCCACGCCCCTTTAGGCAAGTAAACATCCCTAATTCCAGCATCAATCATGGCTTGCCAACAAGACTGACAACACCACCAATGTCCCCATAGATATAAATCAGCGCCTTTTGGATCCTTTTTTCTTTTTAACGCGTCTTTAATCGCTTTTTGTTCTGCATGATTTTTTGGCGAACACCCACTACAAAGCGAATAAAATTTACCCGTTGGAACCCTCAAAAGTTTTCTAACGCAACCTAGGCGCGTATGAAAACTAGAACCATTGGCTCCAGCCCCAATCGGCACTCCATCTTTTACTAAAACAGCCCCCGTTGGATGCAAGGTATCAAGAGAACCTTTCCTAGCGACGTTAAAGGCCAACTGCATAAAATCGTGGTCAATATCCACATAAAAAATCTCTCTTCCTGCTGGCAAGTAAGGCAATTTATGCATATATAAAGATTCTAGAAAAGAGTTTTAGTAGTCGCTGTTACTCTAAATTTTTATTTAAATTTTAAAAGTTATATAAATTGCTTTAGGTTTATATCAAAAATGAAAAAATTAATCATCGCTCTAACTCTTGGTTTTTCGTTACTCTCCGGAAGTGGTTATGCGCACAGTATTCCTCCAGAGTTACTCGCCTTTATGGCCAGTAACCCAGATGCAAGTGACGAAGAAATGCAGGCTTTTTTAGATGAGTCTGGTTTAAATGAAACCTCTGAAGTCTGGACGGCCGATGACAATGCTCAAGCTTTTAATATGCCACCGGAACTAATTCAATTTTTAATAGATAATCCCGACGCTAACGAACCTGAAATTCTAACTTTCATAGAATCTCAACCTTCTTTAGCAGACACTGATTGGGCTGAAAAAATTAAAACGCTTGTTGATGGCGATGGCTTTGATGAAAGTCCGTTCTCGCTAAACGACCTCGTGTTGCTGAACCAAATTGGCGACACCTTTGACGAAGCCTACAAAACCCAAAACGATCTAAACTGGTTACAATTTGCCAAAAACTACATTGTACTAGGCATCGAACATATTTTGATCGGGCTCGATCATATTTTATTTGTGATGAGTTTAGTTTTGCTTTTACCTCCATGGCGAAAAATTATTGGGATGGTAACAGCTTTTACCCTCGCTCACTCGGTAACTTTAATTTTAGGAGGCACAAACATTCTGACGATCTCTGGGAGTATTGTTGAGCCAATTATTGCCGCCTCAATTGCGTATATGGCCTTTACTACCGTTTTTCTCAGCAAAAAGTATCCCTGGTTTGCTCAAGCTCACGCCCGACTCGGCGTCATATTTTTGTTTGGTTTATTTCACGGCCTCGGCTTTGCTGGTGTGTTTGCCGAAGTCGCTCCTGAAGCCAGTCGATTACTACCTTCGTTACTTTTCTTTAATGTGGGAGTAGAAATTGGGCAATTAGTAGTTCTAGCCTTATTTGTCCCATTTTTATGGGCTTTAAAACACTTCAAACTCGATCGCTATTTCGTTCCATTTTTTGCCGTCATCATATCAGCCTTAGCCTTGTGGTGGGTGTTTGTACGAATCTTTTTTTAGGAAAATTTTACACTCATCAAGTTTCTATGCACACGTCTTTGTTACTATTGGTACCCAAACCCTAAAACCAAATTGGAAAAAATATTTCATAATATCCTCTCATCTTATAAAAAAATTCAATTTTTGGCTTTAGTGAATGACGCAACTACTGCCAAAATGTCGACGATAATCAATGGCTACATAAAACAGCATCCAAGCGCTCACCGCAGAAACTAAATAATAGACCGATAAATCAAGGCCTACCCCTGTCAAAACAATGCCGCACAAACCAAAAGTAAAACCGAAAATAGACTTTAAAGAGTCCCAGGGATGATGGGTCAAGGTGCCTCTAATAATGTTAAAAGTTACCACCATTATAATCACCCCTGTGATATAAATCCAAGCACTCGTTAAGGGTTGGTAAGGGTTATTTAGTAAGTCTTTTAAACCCCCTGCAATTAAAATCAAACTGCCGTACAAAAAGCCATGAGCGTGCAACATTAACTGAAACCAAGGCGCTCTTTTACCTTGAGCATGATTGTGAATGTAGGGGAAATACCACCACCAAAGGGCTACCATCAACATGAAACCAGACATTACAATAATAAATTGTTCGATGGTAAATTCACCAGCGGCACTATTAATTAAAGCGACCACTAAAACGGCTTCACCCATAACAAGTAATAAAAACAAACCGAGGCGCTCGAGGAGATGATCCATATCAAGCATCGTCATAACATTACCCTTGCCGGTGGTCATTGGAGCCGCAATATGGGTTAGTAAGGCCATCAAAGCGACGATATACAAATAAACACCTTCCATAAACCCCGTTAGGCCCCATAAAAACGAGGCCGCAAACAAGCCCCACCAAATATTAAGTGTATTCGGTTTTTGCTTTGGATTCATGCGGTACAGTCTTTTCATTAAAAACAAACCGACAAAACCATTAAGTCCCATGGCGCCAAAAAACAGCCACTTATACTCGGCAAAAGCTTGTGGCAGAGTCAAACTCATCACTAAAATGAGCGCCATCTGGCACTGAACACCGATAATATCAATTAAATCTTCTTCCTGTCGTAAATTGCGATTCGCCGTAGTCCCCATCCAAGCTAAAAAAATCATATACCCAACGAGGCCTAATTGAACAAAATCAACAAACGTATAATGATTATAGCTAAAATGGTACGTTAGTTGCGCCACCATAGCCACAAACACCAAATCAAAAAATAATTCTAGCCAACTACTTTTGTAGGCGCTTTCATCAGTTCTCTGAGCAAAAATTAAGTTTTTCATGTCTTTGAATTATGGTGCTGGTGCCTTTGTATGCAAGTAATAAACCCTACAAGAATTTACAGTCTCATTCCTTTTAATTTCTCGAGCGCTTTATGATTCGTTTTCAAAAAATCAATTTCACCAAAATCAGCCGGAGCGACCCACTTAATTTCTTGTTCCTCAAGCGCCTTTGGCTCACCGGCTTGAATTTGGCAACGGTGGAACCGCAGCAATAACTCAGTTCTATCAAACTCATGTAACTCTTCGTAAAAATGAGGCCTAACCGAAACATTAATACCCACTTCTTCTTGAATTTCACGTTTTACACATTCTCTAAAATTTTCACCTTTTTCTCGTTTTCCACCCGGAAATTCCCACGCGCCTTCAAAGCTTTTCCCTTTCGGTCGCGCTTGAATCAAATATTTTCCATCACGCCAGATACAAGCAATCCCGACTTCTATACGATGTTTTCTCTTCTTCTGCTTTTCCGTTTTCTTTTTAACCAGTGTTTTTTTTCTTTTGGGTTTAAAAGACTCTCGAATCGCTTCTTCTGCAAAATAGGTTTGGCCTAATTCCCCTTCAATAATTTGATCCGCTCTTAACTTTGAAGCCAAATCCATCATGGCACTATTCCAAACATATCCAGAATCCGCCGCCTCGACTAAAGATTGGGCTACTTTAACCGTATCTTTGCCGGGCCATAAAATGGTAATAATTTTACTAATATTGGTATCAATGGCGGGCACTTTTTCATTAAAAGCAAAAGCCATAATCGCATGAGCGGTATATTTTCCTACTCCTGGCAAAGCTTCTAATTGAGCCACTGTTTGTGGCACTTTACCATCATGTTTATCCACGATTATTTTAGCGGCCTTTAGTAAATTTTTTCCTCGATTGTAATAGCCAAGTCCTTCCCAGACGGGGAAAACTGCTTCCCACTCAGCCGCCGCTAAGTCTTGAAGGGTAGGAAATGTTTTAATAAAACGAGGAAAAAATTTGTCGGCCACTCGATCAATTTGAGTTTGCTGCGACATAATTTCTGAAATCCAAACATAATAAGGATCACGATTTTCGCGCCATGGGAAATTTCGCCCGTAAAGCGCAAACCAATCTTCCAGCAAGCTCGTGAACTTTTGGTACTCAGACATCGGTGATGGGGTGTGGGTGGAGCCTTAAAAAATCTCCTCTAAATATTCCTCACCACTTTAAAAGATGAACCCTAAAAAGTCACGAATTTTGCCTGAACTCTCGCTTTAAATCTAAACCCCCGAAACACCGCCTCCTGGCAACAAAAAGAAACGAATAATCGTGAAGGCTGAAAAAGCGAGTACTAAACCAATTACGGCATATTTAGCCGTGTCTTTTGCTCCATTAACAGCGTCTTCATCACCAAAATTAGCCACCATTCGAATACCAGCGTAAATAAGCACAATCACCGCAAAGAAGCTCACAAAGCCTAGGAAGAAATTCGAGAGCGTAATAAGTTCAGTTGATATACCAACCGTATCTAAACCTTTCAGTCGTCCTTGTTCATCAAAATTGAAGAACAGGTTTACGATTGTATAACTCATCAAAAGCAGAAGCATGGCTATCGCAGACCAGGTTAAATGACGCTTAATTTTATCAATTTGTTCTTCATTTTCACCTGCAAACATAAGTCTTACAGCACTGATAATGACAAAAAGCACGCCAATCGCCATGGCGAAAGCCATAATAAATTCAGCCAAGCCATTCATTTCTAATCGAGCCAGCAATCCAAAATTTGTAGAACTATCATTTCTTAAAATTTCTCCAGTCGTCCCAAAAAACATTTTATCAACCACGGTAAATGAAGCCGTTACCAACCCAAAACCAACCGCCATCCACACAAGCTGTAAGGATCTTTTTTTAAATTGTTCTTCATCATTCCGTCTCACCACAATAATCACTGCCGCCCAAGTAAGCAGTAATATAGCAATTGGAACCAGTAACTTATCGAAAAATCGAATAGCCACGACCAAAATATTACGCATAAAAAAGGTTCCAGGATTGATATCACTGTTTGGATTTGGATTTACATAATCTTCCACCCCTGTGTAATCACTTAATGTATCTTTATTAAAAATAACATTCGTCGTAAAAATAGCGTTTGTATCTGGCGTTACTGCCGATTGAGCCATCACACTATCAACACTTAAAAAAGTCATTAGCAGAAACCCGAGACCAAGAATAAGGTTTCGCATTGTTTAAAAGAAAAATCGTAAAATGGTATAGGCGGAGAAAATTATGACGATGGCAATAACGTTCGCCACAAGTAGCTTTTTTGCTCGTCCAGCTCTTTCTTCGTCTCCTAAAGAGATCACATAATAAAGGCTCGCTAAAATCACCATAATCAAAGCGGCCGCCGCAATGATGCTGAGTAAAGCCGTTATGAGGCCCATAATTTGCTCAATCCCAATACTAACGGCTTGATTTGTAGCGCCTTCTCGGTTTGCACCAGGCATATAGAACACCCCCGTCACAATCACTTCTGCCGCTAAAATTAATACGGTCGCAAACAAGAAATTTTGTAGTAATTGTTTTTCTTTACCAATAACTTCCTCATTACCCGTACTACTCATGATTCGGAAAGCCGAAGTGATGATTGAAAGGAGCGCGATACCCCCAATAAGAATTTGAATAAAGAGTTTAATTTGCATCGCTTTCGCATAGAAAACCTCTTGAATATTATTATTCACAAAGAAATCTGGATTCACGTTTTGAGCCGGATTTAACAAGGTAAAACCGGCTATTTGAGCCACCGAAATAACCAGCAAACCGAGAATAACAAACCCAAAGTGCTTTTGGGCGGTCTGAATTTCTTCTTCTTTTCCTTCCGATAAAATAAAACGCGTGCCAATAACGACTAAATAAACAATCGCTACAACTCCAATAACCACATTGGCAGATTTTATATTTTCATCACTGAAGACACCATAAATTATACTCTCGAAAAAGTTATAACTTTGCGACTGTTCTTCCACAATATCAGCCACTCGATTGTTCTCTAGAATCCCTCCATAAGCGCCTTCAACTGGCATAGGCAAAAGACTTTGTGCCAGTACTGGTGTCACCCAAATATTAATAACCGCCAATAACAGCAAGGCGGCAATTGGGGCTTTTAAACGATTATGTAAAGCTCTTAGCATCCCACTATTATAGCGGCTGTAAGCTATTTTTACAACTAAATTTTGACAAAAGCCCGCGTACTCCTAATATCTGGCTACTGTGGTAGTTCTTTTCGTGTCTGCACATGCTTATAAGCTTAATCCTGATTGTGGGGGGCATTCTAATGATTGTCTATACCAAACCCGTCGTAGACTTCACCGGTCGTTTTGACTTCGCGGAGCGTTGGTTCCTCTCTGGCGGCACCTACACTTTCGTAAAGCTCATGGGGTTAGCCATTTCGATTCTATCGTTTATGTGGCTCACCGGCGGATTACAAGCCTTTCTTCAGGCCACTCTTGGCCCAATGATTCCAGGCGTTTAGTATTATAATCACAGTTCGTTAAATTAACGGGGCCTTAGCTCAGCTGGCTAGAGCGCCTGCCTTGCACGCAGGAGGTCATCGGTTCGACTCCGATAGGCTCCACCAAATTTAACAAAGTTTTCCCATCTTCTGATGGGTGGGTAGCTCAGTGGTAGAGCATCTGGCTTTTAACCAGTTGGCCGCGAGTTCGATCCTCGCCCCACCCACCATTTTTTATTACATACCTACCGGGTATGTTTTTTTAATTTTTGATTTAATAACTTAGCGTATTTAACCGGCTCTTTAACGTTGTTTATGTGTATCACTTTGCTATCGGTGCCATAATGAAGCGATACTTTCACATTTCCATAGTTAAAAAAAATACCGCCCATAGTTTTTCTAAAAGTAACCGATTCTAAATGATTTAAAGAATAAGAAGCGGTTTTTTGCAGTATTAATCCTGATTTAATTTCTATTTCATTCGTAGAAATTTCATATGAACGATGATACCAAGCTAAAAAAATCGCCACACTTAATAAAATTTGTGAACCCTCTAAGGCGTTAAATAAAATCATGCTCGCCATAACCGATTCAATTTCATAAAAAGTCACCAGTAAAAAGAAGATATTCCCTAAGAAAAATTGAGATAAAATCACCTTAAAAACTGGTAGAATAAAGGCCTCGCGAACAATAACACTTTGATCTGATTTAATATTTTCCATAATTTTTAAATTGATAATAATCCTCCTTTTAACAAAAGGCAAAAACTGCTTTTTCCCACTAAATTTCAAATTATTCATTAAAAAGTTGTTGCGAATTAACTTTTCGCTCGTTTAAGATACCGCAGACGAAAAAAGAAATATTTTTATAACTTATTAATCATGAAAACCAACATTACTACTTACGGTTTAGTCTTAACGGCTATGGGAGTTTTATTCCATGCCCCCTCTGCCAATGCGCTTTCTTTTATGGAAGGCACTCAATTTTTAGAAGCCAACACCAAAATGGAATGTAACGAGTTAGGGGGAAGTTTTATGGAATGGTATGAAGAAACTTACTGTACCAAAATGCCCGCTGTTACCAGAGCTGATTTTTTACAAAAAATTATGGAGGCAGCCGAAAGTGTAAGCATGCAATGCCGAATGGCCTACAACTACGCTGACGTTGACTGGTCGGCTTCTTATGGAAATGCTTTGCAAGTGGCTTCATGCCGAAACATTGTAGGGGGAAACCCAGATGGCACTTTTAAGCCAGAACAAGAAATTACTTACGCTGAAGCCGCAAAAATTGCCACTCTGGCTTTTGAGCTTCCAATGACGAAAGAAATGCACCCAACTTGGTATGGGGGGTACATTCAAACGTTAAGTCGTTTAGGTGCAGCACCACGTGAAGATATTCAACCAAGTGACGTTCTCACCGTTACTGAAATGCAAATGATGATTAACACGCTTACTGCAGAAGATACTACGACACAAACAGAGATGCCATATATTGGTTTAAACGTTGAACAAGCGCAAACATTAGCGGCTATTTATGGAGTGCCGTTTAGAGTAACCATGATGGACGGGCAACCTTTGCCAGCCACTATGGATTACCGACCTGGCCGAATTAACGCTACGGTTGAAAATGACATTGTGGTTGATTACAACGTTGAAGGCTCAGAAGAAGAAATTATTGAAGTAATGCCTATAACTCCTGATTACGTAGGTTTAAGTGTGGAACAAGCTATGGAACTAGCCGAAACAAACGGGGTTCCATTCAGAGTTACTATGAGAGATGGTGAATTTTTGCCAATCACAATGGATTACCGACCAGGTCGAATCAACGCGAGCGTTGAAGGCGACATTGTAGTTGATTACGAAGTTGAAGGCGGTGAAGAAGAAGTACTTGAAATCATGCCGGTATCTCCTGATTACATTGGGCTGACGGTTGAACAAGCGATGGAATTAGCTGACATCAATGAAATTCCTTTCCGAGTGGTGATGATTGACGGTCAAATGCAACCTACGACTGAAGATTTTAGAATGGGACGAATCAACGCAATCGTTGAAAATAACTTTGTCGTTGATTACGAAGTTGAAGGCGGCGGAGAAGAAATGATGGAAGTGGTTCCTATGGAGCCAGATTTTATTGGCTTAACGGTTGAAGAAGCTATCGAACTCGCTGAAATTAATAATGTCCCTTTCCGGGTCATTGAGAAAGATGGAAGAACACAACCAACGACAAGAGATTTTATTCAAGGACGAATTAACGCTACTACAAAAAATAACGTGGTCGTTAAGTACGAAGTTGAAGGTGGCGCTCAAGCGGCAATTTCAAGCGGTGAAATCATGGTCGTTAACGTCGCACCACAAACCAGAGATTGTATGGGGGTTGGACCAATGGAATGTTTGGTGGTTGATGGCCTAAATTGGTACGATCAAATTGAAGGATTCGAATTTGAAGCCGGTTATAATTACGAACTAAAAATTGAAAGATTTAATAGACCAGAACCAGTTCCAGCTGATGCAGGGGCTTATACCTACAAATTAGTGGAAGTTATTTCTAAAACTAAAGCTCAATAATCTTGTCTGAAATTTAAAACCAAAAGAGTTAAATTTCATATCTCACATTTAAAAAACCTAAGTAGCCACTTAGGTTTTTTTTTGTAAGCTCAGCTTGATGAAACTTTTTGAAAGAACTACCAAATCCGGACTGAGACTGCAGGCTATTTCAATGCCTGGAACCAACGTTGTCACAACCCTTGTGCTCGTTGGTGCGGGCTCACGCTACGAAAGCAAAGAAAACACAGGGCTCTCACATTTTCTAGAACACATGTTCTTTAAAGGCGCTAAGAAGTACAAAACACCAATAGAAGTCAGCGAAGCGGTTGATAGTTTTGGTGGCGAATTTAATGCTTTTACGGGCAAAGAATATGCTGGCTATTATGTAAAATCCGGCAAAGAAAATTTAGATACATCACTTGATGTGTTATCTGATATGTTAATTGAAGCGACTTTTCCGGCACAAGAAATTGAAAAGGAGCGCGGCGTTATTTTGGAAGAAATGGCCATGTATCAAGACGCACCGATGTATCAAATTAGTTGGGATTTTGAGCGCTTAGTCTTTGGTGATCAACCACTCGGATGGGATCAAATTGGGACCGCTGAAGTGATTAAAAACATAACACGTGAAGCTTTTGTAGATTATAAAGAATCTCAATATACCGCCGATAACATGATTATCGTTTGCGCTGGAGCGGTAGATAAAACGACGCTCGATAAAATGGAAAAAATGTTCCCAGTAAGCGACAAACCACGGGGAATTCCACCAACTAAATTTGAGGCAAGTTTTGCGACCGACAAGATCAAACTTCGCGTTAAAAAAACCGAGCAATATCATCTATCTTTTGGCGTCCAAACACCAGCCGAAACCGACCCCTTATTTCCAGCTTTAAAGGTGCTTGGAGTGGCTTTAGGAGGGAATATGAGCTCGCGCATGTTTCAACGGGTACGAGAAACCCAAGGTTTGTGTTACTCAATTAGAACCAATGTGGATGAATATTCTGATACGGGCTTAATGACGACTCGAGCGGGCGTTAAAGTAAGTGAAGTTCTGAAAGCGGTCGAAGCGATCCGTCATGAATATGATGAAATTTCAGAAAAAGGGATTTCACAATTAGAGTGCGAAAAAGCCATTAATTATATTGTTGGGAAAACAGACCTTAGCACCGAAGACACAGAAGACGTAGCCCACGAATATGCTAAAAACGTGCTGCTTTATGGCAGTGTAGAAACTTATGAAGACTGGAAAGAAAAGGTACGAGCCGTAAAACTTGAAGACGTAAACAAACTCGCCAAAGAATTACTCAAACCCGAAAACTTCCGCTTCGCCGGTATTGGGCCAAAATTAGATGAAGACAAACTGAAAGATTTACTTAAATAAATTCCATTTAGCTCCCCATGAAGAAAATCAAATGATCAAACTATGGCCCGACATTTCTTCTGGTTTTTCAATCTCTAATAACTCACAAATCGTTGGAGCGACATCGGCTAAGGTGCCTTCTTTCATTAACGCTGGTTCAGAGCCATCGGCTTTAATAAGCCTAAACGGCACTAAATTTTTAGAATGAGTTGGGCACGGTGTTACCCCATCAGGCATAATCATTTCTTCACAATTTCCATGATCAGCTGTAATAATTAAATCAAAACCTTGGGCCTGAACCACCGGAATCAATCTTTGTAATTCACGATCTAAAGTTTCCACCGCTTTAATAGTGGCTGGAATATCAGCTGAATGACCGACTAAATCTCCATTGGCATAATTATGAACGACTAAGTTTAAATTATCTGATTTGATTCTAGCGATCGTTTTAGTCGTGTGCTCAGCCGCTGACATTTCAGGGGCATCCGCGTAACTTGGTACCTTAGGACTATCGACCAGAATTCGATCTTCTCCTTCAAACAGTTCTTTCTTTTCCCCAGAGAAAAAGAAGGTTACGTGATTTACTTTGTCAGTTTCAGCGACTCTTAATTGATTGCCTCCAGCCTCTGAAACCAGTTGCCCAAGCGTATTTTTAATCGGCTCAGAAGAGAGCGAAAATATAATGTTAGCCCGATCATAATAATTTCCAAAGATTCCAAAATTAGTGGGATCACAAACAAAAGGTCTATCAAATCCTTCAAATTCTTCATCACAAAAAGCGGCCATTATTTGGCGCATACGATCCGTTCTAAAATTAAAACAAATAACGACATCATCTTCTTCAATCTGACCGTTTTTATGTAACAAATGAGGGGGGAAATAATAGTCTGATTTCTTCCCTTCTTTATAAAATTCATCAATCAAAGTTTCCCAATTTTTATCGGTAGCTTCTTTCTTTTTGCTTGTCAAAACATCATAAGCTTCTTTGGTTCGATCCCAATTGGTGTCACGATCCATGCCAAAAAATCGCCCGCCAATCGTCGCCATAGTTCCCACTTCATGTTTTTCAATTTCCGAAAGATAAGTCTTAGCGGTTCGCTCTGGCACATCACGCCCATCTAAAAAGCTGTGCACATAGACTTCTGGTATCTTAAATTTTTTGGCCATTTTGCTCAGGCCAAATAAGTGCGGCAGAAAACTATGAATCCCACCATCACTCGCGAGTCCTAGAAAATGAATCCGTCCTTTCTTTTGCGCTTTAGTAAATAAATCTTTCAAATTTTCTTTCTCAAAAAAAGTACCCGCTTCTATTTCATCATTAATTTTTGTTAAAATATGTTTTACTGGCCGTCCGGCGCCAATTGTTACATGACCAACTTCAGAACCTCCCATTTGAAATTCAGGCAACCCAACACTATGACCATGGGCTTTTAAATGAGATATTTTATCCGCGGGTAAAAGCGAATCTAAAAAGGGCGTTTGGGCAAGTGTCACAGCATTTCCTTTACCCGGTTCGGCTAATCCAAATCCATCTAAAATCACGAGGTATACTTTTTTCATCAATCAAATTGTAATACCCTTTGCTTGAATCAGCTAGAAAAGAAATCGCTAAATACTTTAATAAATGCTAAAATAAGGCGGTAAATATGAAAACAAAAGTTGAAGGCATCTCGATTTTTATCTCTATGGGAACTTCACTTTTAGTTCTTAGTCTGGCTTTTGCGACATTAACTTCCATTGGAAGATCTATAGACCAGGCCTCTAATATACAAAGAAGTACACAGCTCTTTTTTGCTTCAGAATCAGGGGCTGAGGCGGCTTTTTTCCATCATAATTCAAGAGGTTCCGGGGTAAATTTTACGGGCACCCACTCCTCGCAAAGAATCGCTCACCCAAGTATCAACGCGAGCACCAATTGGACTATTGAAGGGCGAACCGACAAGGTTGATAACGCCATTAACAATGATGCCATTTTTGTAGATATACTGAAAGAAGGTCAAACCTATAAAATCCCTTTTAAATGGGATATCTCTACCAACCCAAGTCAACAAGCTCCACAAGTAAGCGCCGCTCGTTACGACGAACCAAACTTTATCAACGATGAATTTGAACTGACCTTTTTTCAAACCCCAGAAGATATTCCAACTTCTGATGCTCTAACTGATTTTGAAGAACGTTATGGCTTTCAAACTGGAGTGTTTGATCCACTTAAAGGTTCTTTCGATTTTGGAGATAGCAGTGCTGATCCTGAAGTTTTAATAGATTGGTCTTTAACCCGAAAAAACAATGTCCAAGGGGTTCAAACCTTTATTCCAACTAACAATGAAGAATGTAGCGGATTTTTAGGCAATGAGGGTTATATATGTGAAAATGATCTCCTTTCAATAAGTTCAGGAGGCATTGTTATTAGGGCCAATGCGGCTATTCCGGGCAGCGTTTTACCAGGAGCCAAGCCAGATTCACTCGACTATTTTTGGACTTGTTTCGCCGCTGGCGGCCCAAATCCACCTGTGAGAATTGGTGAAACTTGTAGCGATTACCAGTTAACTATTCGCCCACTATTAAAATTAAGTGACACGGTTACCGGAAATAAAGTTCCTGGTATTCCATTTCAGCTTAAATTAGATGTTGATGGCAGCACGCCAACACATTTCCCACTTAATACTTATACCGTTGTTTCAGATGTAAATCAGGAAGATTTCTCACAACGAATTGAAATAGAAGTTCCTGAAAGAACCTCTATTGGGGCTTTTGATTATGTGATCTTCGATTAAAGAATTACTTAACTAATTCTTGTACCAACGTCTTCACCACAAACAACTTTTGAAATATTGCCGGGTTCCATAAGTTTAAAAACCACAATAGGCATTTTATTATCACGACACTGCGCAATTGCCGTACCGTCCATAACTTTCAAGTTTTTTTCTAAAACTTCATCAAAGGTAACCGATTTATATCGAGTCGCGTTTGGGTTTATTCGTGGATCTGAATCATAAACACCGTCAACATTGGTCGCTTTTAAAAGCACATCACACTCCAGTTCTAAAGATCTTAAAGCCGCCGCTGAATCAGTTGTAAAATAAGGATTCCCTGTTCCTGCCGCACAAATAACAATTCTATTTTTTTCTAGGTGACGTTCAGCTCGTCGTCGAATATAACTTTCAGAAACCGATGGAATATCTAAAGCCGAACAAACGCGCGTATAAATACCCCGCTTTTCTAAATGCGCTTGCAACGCAACCGAGTTCATTACTGTTCCCAGCATTCCAATATAATCTGATGGCACTCGATCAATTCCTGAGTCGCCATTATCACTCCCTCTCCAAATATTTCCCGCTCCAATCACAATGGCAATTTCAACGCCCATTTTGTGCACTGCTTCTACTTCCGAACAAATTTGGTCTAGAATTCCATAATCGATTCCAAACTCTTTATCGCCCAGTAAAGCCTCTCCAGAAAGTTTTAGTAGGATGCGTTTGTATTGTGGTTTCATCGCCGGCGAGTTTAAGTTAAAGCTACATTTGAGGCAACTCATAAGCCGTCAAATCTGCCTCATTAAATTTAGTCTTTAAAACTTAAGATTTTTAAGGTTTGCTGCCCTAAAGAAAAATTAAAGACCTCGCTTGGAGAATCATCAATTAAATCACCATCAATTTGTAATGGGGTTAAATTCTTTCCTTTAATAGTAATAGACTTGGTTTCAAAGACTTCAGGCTTTGGTGTTTTGCCAAAAAAAAGTAAAAAGAAAATGGCTTTAATGAGCTTCAACCAATCAGTCCCAAAACTTAAAAACATCACGCAGAATTTTTTATCCGTCACTTTTGGCGCTTCCATAAAACCACCAATAAATTCGCCCGGTGCAACTAAAATACTATGCGCTTCAATGGTTTTTTCGGTGTCGTTAAACGAGACATCAAAGGATTTATTTTTAAATCCAGGCGCAGAAACGATGAGTTTCAAAACGTAACTCAGTTTCCCAAATAATTTTTTAAACCACGGTAAATCATTTATTTCAGCTAAAGCCGAAATATTACCGATCGAAGCCGCCACCATAAAAACTTCATCACAAAAAATTCCATACCGGTAAACTTTAAATTTTTCTGGTTTAATAGCGTTCAAAATCGAATCCGTTTCTGTTGGTAGTCCTAATGCGTCACGCATTAAGTTTCCCGTTCCGTAAGGAATAAAAACCACTTTAAAAGATTCCACTAATTTTTCATGGTACAGATAGTTAACCCCAGAACGCAGTGTCCCATCTCCACCCACGAGCACTAGCGTATCAAACTTACCAACGTTTAACTTAGACTTTAACAAATCATTAAAATTTTCATTTTCGGGGTCAAAATCATAACGCTCATATACCGTTTTAGCTTTAAAAAAATCGTCCAATACAGGTCTTAAATCTTGTTTTAAAGCCTCGCTCGCAGCGGTATTATAAATAGCAGCAATTTTCATCAGCTTTAATTCTAAGCAATACGAAAAAAAACACAGTTTTTTAAAGCTTTAATTATCGCCTTTCGAAGGTTGTGTTTTGAAACCTTTTAGTCTAGGGTGCAAATCCATTTAAAAACTACCATGACTCTCACCTTCAAAGACCTAGGCCTTTCACAATCTGTACTCGACGCCATTACCAAAAAAGGCTTTGAAGAACCGACCGAAATTCAAGCTAAAACGATCCCGCTTTTACTCGAATCAAAACAAGATGTAGTCGCTCAAGCGCAAACTGGAACGGGTAAAACCGCCACCTTTGGTCTTGTTTTTACCGATCGATTAATTCCTGGTAAATCTAAATCACCTCAGGCGATTGTTCTGGCTCCAACACGTGAACTAGCGGTGCAAGTAGCCGAAGAAATTAATTCACTTAAAGGCGATAAACCCTTAAAAGTGGTTCCGATTTACGGAGGTCAGTCATGGAGTCTTCAGCAAAAACACTTACGCGGTGGAGTAGACATTGTAGTAGGAACCCCTGGCCGAATACAAGAACATTTAGATAGAGGCACTTTAAAACTAGATGAAATTGAATATTTCGTACTCGATGAAGCCGATGAAATGCTAAACATGGGATTTGTTGAAGATATTGAAAAAATTCTTGAACACGTAAACCCAGACCGTCAGGTATTATTATTCTCAGCCACAATGCCGAGCCGAATTGCCAATTTGGCAAAAAAATACATGCGAAATGCGGTCACTATAAAAACCGAAAAAGATCGTATCGCCAATAACTCAGTCGATCAGATTTATTTTGAAGTACTTCAACGTGATAAATTTGAAGCTTTGTGTCGAATTATCGATATGGAAGAAGAATTCTATGGAATAATTTTCTGCCGAACCAAGGTCGAATGTGATCAAGTGAGCAAACAGCTCAGTGATCGTGGTTACCGTGCCGCTTCAATGCACGGGGATGTTTCTCAAGATCAACGAGAACGCATTTTGCGCAGCTTTAAAAAGCAAGACACCGAAGTCTTAGTGGCCACCGATGTGGCCGCTCGTGGGATTGATGTAAATAACTTAACGCACGTAATCAATTACAGTCTTCCGCAAAACTCTGAAAGTTACGTTCACCGAATCGGACGGACGGGACGAGCCGGAAAAGACGGAAAAGCGATCACGCTTATTACACCTGCCGAATTTAGAAAACTACGCAGTTTTGAATACGCCGCTAAAGCTGAAATCACTAAACAAGTGATTCCAAATAGTCAGGCGATGGTAAAACTGAAAAAACAAAAACTATTGAAAGAGTTAGAAAGTATTGCCGTTGATCAAGAAGGACTCTCGGCTTACGAAGATTTAGCGATGGAGTTGTTTGAAGACAAAAACCCGCTCGTAATTATTGCCTCATTACTCAAACATAGTTTTTCAAAACAGTTAGACGAAAACGCTTATTCAAGAATTGAAGAAACTTCAAAAGGTCGCAACACTCCTGCAGGCGGTCGGGCTAACACCCGATCAAGTTCAGGCGAACCAGCCGCGTTTGGAACGACTCGTTTATTTCTCACTACAGGAAGAAAAGATGGAGCCAATCCAGGCAAAATTTTGCATATGATTGATACCGAGTTCGGCGTACCTGGTGACAATGTGGGTCGAATCGATATTATGGACTCTTATTCCTTTATTTCGGTGCCAATGCGAGAAGCCGAAATGATTTTAGATGCGTTTAATCAAATTAAAAAAGAAGGTGGTTTCGCCACCGTGCGGGTTGAACGTGCCAGTGAAGATAAAAACGCCGACCGTTACCCTCAAAACAAAGGGAAAGGATCCGCCAGTCGTGGGGGCTATAAAGGCTCTAAACGAGAAGGAAATAAATCTTTTTCGAAATCAAAACCACGCGATTAAAACCGCACCCTTAATTCCAACCGTTTACAAAATATTAGCTCGTAAAAATTAGAAAAAAAGGGTTGGTTTTTGTAGACTGTTTTTATGACGGCAAAAAACACTGGCATCTGGGATGAATTTACGAATCAATATGCGTTAAGTAAGACGTTAAGGTTCGAGCTAAAGCCGGTTGGATATACGCAAAATATGCTTGAAGAAGCAAAAGTTTTCGAAAAAGATGAAACCATTCAAAAAAAATACGAAGCCACTAAGCCTTACTTTGATAGATTGCACCGAGAGTTTGTAAGAGAAGCTTTAGAAAATGAGGCATTATCAGGATTAAATGAATACTTAGAAATTTTCAAAAAATGGAAAGCGGATAAAAAAGCCAATGAAAAAGAGCTTCAAACTAAAGAAAAAGAATTGAGAAAAGAAGTCGTAGAATTTTTCGATGCCCAAGCGAAAATTTGGGCATTTGAATATTCACCTCTAGGAATAAAAAAAAACAGCGTAGGAATTTTATTTGAAGAGGATATTTTTAAAATTCTCAAAGCACGTTACGGTAATGAGAAAGAAAGCATTATAATAGACGAAAGCACAGAAAAACTCATTTCTGTTTTTGACTCATGGAAGGGGTTTACAGGATATTTTGGGAAATTCTTTAAAACACGAGAAAATTTTTACAAAGACGACGGAACTTCCACCGCACTGGCTACACGAATTATTGACCAAAATCTCAAGCGATTTTGCGATAATATTTTAATTTTTGAGAATGTGAGAGAAAAAATGGATTTTTCCGAAGTAGAAGCAAATTTTGGAAAGCCACTTTCAGAACTTTTCTCTATTGATTTTTACAATACCTGTTTTCTCCAAGATGGAATTGATTTTTACAACAAAATTTTAGGGGGAGAAACCAAAGAAAATGGTGAAAAATTGAAAGGATTAAACGAATACATTAATAAATATCGACAAGATCATAAAGGGGATAAACCACTATTTTTCAAAACACTTGATAAACAAATTCTAAGCGAAAAGGAGAGCTTTATTGTTGATGAAATTATCGAAGAAACGCTTTTAGAGAATCTGCAAAATTTTTATGAAAGTGCCGAAAGAAAAACCAAATTACTCAAAGAACTTTTTAAAGATTTTATACAAAACCAAGAAAAGTACGACCTTTCACAGATCTATCTTTCCAAAGAATCACTCAACACAATTGCCCATAAATGGACGAATGAAACTGTAATTTTTGAAGAATCACTCTATGAAGTGCTCAAAAAAGAAAAAATTGTTTCTACTTCTGCTAAAAAAAAAGAAGGCGGATATTCATTCCCAGATTTTATTGCCCTTTCTGTTATCCAAGAGGCTCTTACAAAAATTTCAGCAGCCAATTTTTGGAAAGAGCGATACTACGAACTGGCTGGCTTCCCCGAAATGCCCCATTGGGAACAGTTTTTAGAAATGTTCTATTTTGAATTTTCGTCACTTTTTGAACGAAAAGTCACAAATACAGAAAAAAGAGAAGGGTCTAAAGTTGGATATGATTTTTTTAAAAAAGATTTTAAAAATCTGCTTCAAAATTTAACGCCTGATCACCTTTCATCAGAAGATAAAGCCGTTATCAAAAACTTTGCCGACTGTGTTTTGACGATTTACCAAATGGCAAAATATTTTGCGGTAGTAAAAAAAAGAGCTTGGAATATGGATTATGAGCTTGGTATTTTTTACACAGATCCAGAAAACGGATATTTGCTATTTTACGAAAATGCCTACGAAGAAATCGTTCAGAGCTACAACAAACTCCGAAATTATTTGACTAGAAAGCCATACAGTGAGGAAAAATGGAAATTAAATTTTGAGAATCCAACCTTGGCAGACGGATGGGACAAAAACAAAGAGTCTGATAATTCTGCCGTTATTTTACGAAAAGATGGAAAATACTTTCTAGGTCTAATGAGCCGCGGAAACAACAAAATTTTTGATGACCGAAATAAAGAGAAATTTTCTCAAAATATCCAACAGGGGAATTATGAAAAAGTAGTGTATAAATTCTTCCCAGATCAAGCCAAAATGTTTCCCAAAGTTTGTTTTTCTGCGAAAGGACTTGAGTTTTTTCAACCATCAGAGGAAATCTGGAATATTTATAAAAACGCCGAGTTTAAAAAAGGAGACACTTTTTCGGTTCAGAGTATGCAAAAAATGATTGATTTTTATAAGGTGTGTTTAAATGAATACGAAGGCTGGAAAGGATACGATTTTAAACATTTAAAATCAACTAAGGACTATAAAGAAAATATTGGAGAATTTTTTCGAGACACAGCAGAGGATGGCTACAAAATAACCTTTCAAAATATTTCTGAATCCTACGTCGACAAGAAAAACGAAAACGGAGAACTCTATCTCTTCCAAATCAAAAACAAGGACTGGAACGAAGGATCAAATGGTGCAAAGAATTTACACACGATTTACTTTGAGTCACTTTTTTCCGTGGATAATATCTCTCAAAATTTCCCGATAAAACTCAACGGTCAAGCAGAAATTTTTTATCGTCCAAAGACGGAAAAAGAAAAATTAGGAACGAAAAAAGATAAATCTGGAAAAGAAGTGGTAAACCATAAACGATATAACGAAAACAAAATCTTTTTTCATGTTCCGCTGACTTTGAATAGAACCAAGCCAGATATGAGTTCAAAACAATTTAATGCTAAAGTAAATAATTTTCTCGCAAATAATCCTGATGTAAATGTTATTGGAGTAGATCGTGGAGAAAAGCATTTGGCGTATTATTCGGTTATCAGTCAAAAAAGCGAAATTTTGGACAGTGGAACGCTCAATGAAATAAATGGTGTGGATTATTCTCAAAAACTAGAAGAAAAAGCCAAAAACAGAGAACAGGCTCGAAAAGATTGGCAAACAGTAGAGGGAATAAAAGACTTAAAAAAAGGTTACATATCGCAAGTAGTGCGCAAATTAGCCGATTTAGCGATTGAACATAACGCTATTATTGTGTTTGAAGATCTCAATATGCGATTTAAACAGATTCGAGGGGGAATTGAAAAATCCGTGTACCAACAACTCGAAAAGGCGCTGATTGATAAACTAAGTTTTTTAGTGAAAAAAGGGGAAAAAAATCCAGAGGAAGTAGGGCATCTTTTAAGTGCCTATCAGCTTTCTGCTCCGTTTACTACTTTCAAAGACATGGGGAAACAAACCGGTATTGTTTTTTACACGCAAGCCGCTTATACTTCCAAAATTGATCCGATAACAGGTTGGCGACCACATTTATATTTGAAATATAAGTCTTCAAAAAAAGATGGTCCACTAGCTACAAAAGAAGATATTCTTAATTTTTCAAAAATTGAGTTTGTGAATGGACGTTTTGAATTTAATTACGATATCAAAAAGTTTCAGCCTAATAACAAAGAATACTCTGAAAAAACCGTTTGGACGGTTTGCTCTAGTGTAGAGAGATTTCGATGGAATAGGCATTTAAATAACCAGAAAGGTGGATATGAACATTACCAGGACCTAACCGATAATTTTAAAGCGCTCTTTGAAGAAAATGAAATAGACTTTGAAAGTGGCGATATTCTAGGAAAAATTGAGGTGTTAGAACCGAAAGGAAATGAGAAATTTTTTAAGAATTTTATTTTCTTTTTTAATCTCATCTGCCAAATTAGAAACACAAATGATCAAGCTAAAAATTTAGATCAACAAGACTTTATCCTTTCACCGGTTCAACCTTTTTTTGATAGTAGAATTCCTGAAAAATTTGGCGACAATCTTCCTGAAAATGGGGACGATAACGGTGCTTACAATATTGCACGTAAAGGCATAGTGATTTTGAATAAAATTTCCAATCACTCGCAAACTGACCCAAAATTTAAAAAGTACCCCGAATTATTTGTTAGCAATATTGAATGGGATAATTTTATAAAAACAGAGTCCTAAAAAGTATCTAAAATTATTTAGAACTCGTAAAAACATAAAAAATCTGCTATAATAGATAGATTTTTTAATAATGGAACCCTACCTAATCATCACCGAACTGAACGATTTTGTGTTCTGCCCAAAATCAATTTACTTTCATCATTTGTATGGCCGCTACCATGCAGGGCTTTATAAAGAAAAACCCCAAATAATCGGCACACTTAACCATGAGCGCATTGATAAGCAAAGCTACTCCACCGAAAAACGCTATCTCCAAGGGATAGAAATATACAGCCAAACTTATGGTTTATGCGGAAAAATTGATTTATACGACGCGCAAACTAAAACGCTGATTGAACGCAAAACGCAGGTTAAAACTATTTACCAAGGCTATAAATACCAATTATGGGCCCAGTATTTTTGTTTAACCGAAATGGGTCATGAAGTTAAAAAACTAGTGCTTCGATCTTTAAACGACAACAAAAATTACGCCTTGCTGCCGCCTAGCCCAGCAGAGATAAAAGAGTTTGAAACCCATCTAAAAAAAATTCGCCAGTTTAACCCTAACGACCCCAGTTTTACCCAAAACCCAGAAAAATGCCGACGTTGTATTTACGCGCCTTTGTGTGATTCAAACGCGGCTCATTAATTTTTTAATTTTAAAAACATGCTTTCTTTACCCGACTACCGTGAAAAACAAATTCTGTTTATAGAAAGTTATGAAGTGAAAGAATTGTCGTTTTTAAACCAAAACCTAACACTTAAACAAGACGGAAAAATTAAACAACAAGTCCCGTTTCATAAAATTTTCGCTATTTTCGTGGTGGGGAATTGCACCTTAAGCAGCGTATTTATAAAAAGATGTCACCAGTATGGCGTCATGCTCATTTTAACCGAAAAAACACTCGCGGTATACGCGCAAATAGGCGGCGAAACCGAGGGCAACTTTTTATTACGAGAAAAACAATACCAAGCCCGCTATGCCTTTAAAGCCGCGCAAACTATTGTGGCTAACAAAATTTATAATCAACATCAATTAATCAAAAAAGTACGCCCCCAAACAGCAGACCTTAAACAGGCTTGCGCTCAAATAAAAACGGGTTTGAAAAAAGTGGCTGAATCACAAGACGAAGCCAGTTTGCGAGGCTTAGAAGGGAATGCCGCTAAAGTGTTTTTTTCGGCTTACTTTAAAGACCTTAACTGGCAGGGGCGCAAACCACGCACCAAATATGATGAAATCAATGTGTTACTCGATATTGGCTACACTTTTTTATTCTATTTTATAGACGCGCATTTACGTTTATATGGTTTTGATCGGTATAAAGGGGTTTACCATACTGAGTTTTATCAGCGGCAATCGCTCACCTGTGATTTAGTGGAACCGTTTCGCTGTTTGATTGATCAAGCGATTTTGAAAGCCTTTAACTTAAAACAATTCGACCGCGAAGATTTTGAGATCAAAAAACAACAATATCACCTCAAAAAAGATGCCATCTTAAAATACAACAAGCTATTTTTACAGGCGATCATGAGTGAAAAAGAAGCCATTTTTGTATACATTCAACAATTTTACCGCAATCAAATGAAAAACGAATCTCATTTTCCAGAATTTAAACGATGATTTTAGTTGCCTACGATATCGCTAATGACAAAGTCCGGACTCGGTTTTCGAAGTTTTTGGCAAAATTTGGACACCGACTGCAGTACTCGGTGTTTCAAATCAAACACAGTGAAAAAATTTTAAATAATATCACGACCGAAATTGAACACCGATACCGCAAGGAGTTTTGTGGTGCCGACAGCGTAATGATTTTTCGTATTCCCGAACACGCCGAAACAAAAACCATCAAATTTGGGTATGCAAAAGATATGGACAGCGATATACTATTTCTGTAGTTCTTTTCGGCCTCATTTTTCCCAGTAAAACCATTTTTTAATTAAAACGGTAGAAGTTACTGTGGGCCTATTATTTGAGAAATGTGTAAACCTCGGTCTTAATTTTTTGAAAATCCTATGAATAAGCCAAAAAGTCGTCATCAATGTTTTTTGAGATTTGTATCTTTTCGGCTTATTCTAGCCATTTTGGCTCTCAAATAGACCTATTAAATTTCTACTTTTGTAGATCTACGCAGCTGGATTTGAGTTTGATAAACTCAAATAGACCTATTAAATTTCTACTTTTGTAGATGAAAACACATCC